>JGI24712J26585_10000043_pt1 | contig 93460 bp, 70 predicted proteins | sample BioPla3DNA2_FD_26585 | JGI IMG/M metagenome (IMG submission 26585) | reverse complement strand
GCCGTCGTGAATTTCCACGGCAAGGACTATATGTTCATGCACGGTTATGACAGCGAGTACGAGTATCGTTCCAAACTCCTGGTTCTGGATATCACCTGGACCGACGACGAATGGCCGACAATCAAGCTAGAATAAGGAACATTGAACATATGAACCGCTATCGATGCGTATATGGACCGGCGATGGCGCTTTTTGGTGTCATCGCCCTTGTCCTTTCAGTCATCCTAACGATCCATTCTTTGTCGGGGATGAGCCTCATCGGTTGCGTGCCGGGCTCGTCCTGCGCCGAGGTGACGGGAAGCCGCTGGTCCCTCCTGGCAGGTTTCCTGCCGGTCAGCTCGTTAGCCATCGGTGCCTATCTGGCCCTGCTGGTTTGCATTCTGTATCTGTTCTTCGATTTTAATGCGATGGTCCAGAAGGTTCTTCTGGCACTTTCCACTGCTGTTTTCCTGTGTTGCCTTTGGTTCATCTGGCTCCAGGCAGTGAAAGTGAAGGCGTTCTGCCCCTATTGTATGTCGGCCCACGTTTGCGGCATCCTGACAGCCATCTTGGCTTTCCTGTCAACCCGTGACTTGATAGGAAAGGGAGTGGGCCGCGCGTGCGGGTCAGGTGCTCTCCTGGCCCTGGCTTTTATCGTGATCCAGCTGTTGAGTTCCCCAGTATACCGGGCGCAGGCCGGCCGTTCAGATTCGGCACTGCCCATTCCCGATGCAACCATATCGCCTGTCGTGGGGCTGAAAGATGCCGAGCATGCCATCGCCTTGCTCTATGACTACCGATGCTCCCATTGCCGGACCATCCATGAATTCCTGGATGAAGCGGTCGTGCATTTCGGCGGCAGAGTGGCTTTCATCTTGTGTCCCACGCCGCTCAGTTCGGCGTGCAATCCATATATCCCCGCCGGGGGAGAGGACCGTTTTGCTGGTTCCTGCGAATTGACCCGGCTTGCCCTGGGCCTCTGGAAGGTCGGTCCGGAGGTATTCCGTGTCTTTGACACCTGGCTTTTTCAGGCCGAAGGCAAGGACGGCTGGTGTCCCCGCTCTCTGGAAGAAGCTTCGGAGAAAGCCCTGGAACTTGCTGAGGGGAGGCCGATGGATGAGGCTTGGGTGTCAACCTATCTATCCCGGACACTGGAACTTTTCGGCCGCACGACGGCTCAGGGTCGGAGCGGTATCCCGCGCCTCGTCTTCGGCACCTCCTGGATTATTCCCGAAGCTGACACGCCTGAGGGTTTCATCCGTGCCATTGAGACTTTGTTGAACAGTGAATAACCTTTTTCAGTCATTGATATGAAACACTTTACCATCCTGCTTTTCTTTTCACTCGGCTACTTTCCAATACAGAACTTGCTGAAAATATTCCCGAGGATTTCTTCGTCGGTGACTTCGCCGAGGATGGAGCCGAGGTGGTAGTTGGCCTGGCGGAGGTCTTCGGCGACGAGGTCGGAGGGGAGTCCGGAGGCTAGGGCATCGCGGGCTGCTTCGAGCGCCTTCCCTGCTTTCTGGAGGGCTTCGTAATGCCGGAGATTGGTCACAATGGTCTCGTCGGAATCAGCGGAAAGGCCTTTTTGGCTCTCGATCAGCAGGTCTTTGAGCGTTTCGATGCCGAATCTCGTCTTGGCGGAGATATGCATCATAACCGACTTATTCCCAGCGATTGTAACATAATTATAATTATCATTAACATTTATGTTATCGCCCAAAAGGTCCGCTTTGTTGAGCAGAATCATCAACATTTGATGCCCGAAATCGACCTTTGACACGATGTCCGTGATCACCGCTTCATTCTCTTCCTCGGGGCGAGACAAATCCAGTACCGCCAGCACAACCGAGGCCTCTCCAAGTTTCCGATACGACCGGTCGATCCCCATACTCTCCACAGAATCCGAGGTTTCCCGCAGTCCGGCGGTGTCGATGAACCGGAACAGAATCCCGCCGAGGGTCAGTGTTTCTTCCACGGTGTCGCGCGTCGTTCCGGCCACATCGGAGACCAAGGCGCGGTCGTCCTCCAACAGGGCGTTCAACAACGTGCTCTTCCCGGAATTTACAGCTCCGACGATCGTGACCGGAACCCCGTTCCGCAGCGCGTTTCCGTAACGGAACGATTCCGTAAGCAGATTGATTCGGGAGAGTGTCGCGTCGATCAAGCCCAGCAGTTTCGGCCGATCCGCGAATTCTACATCCTCTTCGGAGAAATCCAACTCCAATTCCAGCAGGGAAGTCATCTCCACAAGCCGCTCCCGCAGATCTTTCAGATGGGAAGAATATCCTCCCCGCAACTGGTTTTGGGCAACCCGCAGCGAACTTTCAGTTTTGGATAAGATAACGTCTGCAACGGCTTCTGCCTGAGCCAAATCTAACTTCCCATTCACAAAAGCGCGACGGGTAAACTCGCCGGGATCTGCGGGTCGGACGCCCGCTTCGCAGAGCAACCGCAGAATCTCCGAAGAGATATAGGGTGAGGCATGGCAAGATATTTCCGCGGAATCTTCGCCCGTGTAGGAATGCGGCGCCCGGAACACCGACACCAGCACCTCGTCCACGACAGCTCCGTTCCGGAAGATCGTTCCGTATTTGATCGTCTGCGCCGGAGCGGAAGCCGCCGTGCCGCGACGGAAGGTAACCACCCTATCCACAGCAGCCAGCGCATCCGTGCCGGACACCCGGATTACGGTAATCGCGCCCGTTCCCGGCAGGGTTGCGGTCGCAGCGATCGTATCTTCAAATCTGCCGTATTGCATCTTCATCTGAAGCAAAGATAATTAATCTTGCATTCATTGCAGCGAACTTGCAGGATTTCGTAAATTTGACTAACTTGATGAAAAATTTTCCAAGCGATATTCAATACTTTTATTACATTTTTGTTATAAATAATCAAGTCTATGATTTTCAAGCATTTAACCCTTTTCAGTCTGGTTAGTGTCATGCTGCTGGGCTGCACCTGCAACACCAACTTATCGGAGATCACTGTGACCTGCGATGAGGTTGGTAGTCAAATTGACCTCATGGTTGACGGGAATCTGTTCACCTCATTCCGCTACACGACTGACTATGAGAAGCCCTTCCTATATCCCATCTATTCGCCTGATGGACAGATGATCACACGTGGCTTTCCCATCGATCCCCGTCCCGGAGAACGGACGGATCATCCGCACCATATCGGCATGTGGTTTAACCACGGCAATGTGAACGGACTGGATTTTTGGAATAATTCCTCGGCAATCCAGGATAAGACTAACTACGGCCACATCGTCGTTACAAAGATCCTGGAAGCCAAGGGAGGGAAGCGTGCCCACTTGAAAGTGCTCTCGGAATGGCGCGACCAGGCGGAAGTGGTTCTGCTCGAAGAAACGACGGACTACTACATCACTGCCACTGTCGACAGCCGTACGATCGATCGCCTCTCCACATTGAAAGCAATTCAGGATGTCACCATTACCGACAACAAGGAGGGTTTGATTGCCGTCCGCGTAGACAAAGCCTTTGAAAAACCTTCAAACGAAACCCAGGTTTTCACGGATGAACACGGTAACACGACTGTGGTAGAGGTGCAGGACAGCAGCGGAGCGAACGGAATGTACTACGGCAGCAGCGGGAAGACCGGGGATGATATCTGGGGCACACGCAACGACTGGGTGATGCTTTCCGCTGAGAAGGATGGCAATGTCATCTCCTTCGGCTTCTTCGACCACCCATCCAATGTCGGTTACCCATTTCACTCCCATGCCCGCGGCTACGGCTTGTTCGCTTGTAACAACCTAGGCGCAAAGGTATTCAATCCTGGAGAAGAAGAAATCTTGGTCACGCTCGCAAAGGGGGAGTCACTGACGCTTAAGCACCGCTTCTACCTTGAAACCGGGAGCAAAGTCCCTACTGAAAGGGCTGACAGCATTTTCACGGCATTTTCCGGGAAATATTGATTTTTTGTTTAAATTTGCAGGAGCAAAATTGGAAGGACAATGACCCTCAATACCAATTAACAGAAATTTAGACCGTTTCATCCACGATGGAATGGTCTTTTTTTAACAAGACGAACTTGCCATGTACGAAAGAATCGGTGCGACCTTGAAACTGGAGAACGGAATGGAATTCCGCGGATGGTCTTTCGGCTGGAACGGGACCTGCGACGGGGAGGTGGTCTTCTCCAACGCCATGGTCGGCTATCCCGAAAGCCTCACAGACCCGTCCTATTCCGGACAGATTCTCTGCGTAACCTACCCGCTTATCGGCAATTATGGTGTTCCGCTTGAAGGATCGGATGAATACGGAATCTCGCGGAATTTCGAGTCGGAACGCATTTGGGTGCGCGGCCTCGTGATCAGCGAATGTTCCTTCGACTACAGCCATTGGGATGCGGTAAAGAGCCTGGACGAGTGGCTGAAGGAGCAGAAGATCCCGGGCATATTCGGAATCGACACCCGGGCGGTCACCCAACTCCTCCGCGACAAGGGCTCGATGCTCGGCATGATCGTCCCCGACGGGACGAAGAAGGATTTTCCGGTCGACGATCCGAATCTCGAGAACCAGATCGACATCGCGAGCTGCAAGGAGATCATCGAATACGGCAACGGCTCCAAGACTGTCGTGCTGGTGGACTGCGGTGTCAAGCACAACATCCTCCGCGGCCTCGTGGCGCTGGGCGTGAAACTCATACGCGTGCCCTGGAACTTCGATTTCAACACCTTGGAATATGACGGACTCTTCCTCTCGAACGGCCCCGGAAATCCGAAGTTCTGCAACATCACCGTCGCCAACCTGCGCAAGGCAATGGAAGGCGACAAGCCGATCCTCGGCGTCTGTATGGGCAACCAACTGCTCGCGCGGGCGGCCGGCGCCAATACATTCAAACTGAAATACGGCCACCGGAGCCATAACCAGCCGGTGCGCATGATCGGCACCAACCGGTGCTTCATCACCTCCCAGAACCACGGATTCGCTGTGGACGAAAAGAGCCTCGACGCGGATTGGGAGCCCTGGTTCGTGAATATGAACGACGGGACGAACGAGGGGATCCGGCACAAGTCCAAGCCTTTCTGCTCCGTGCAGTTCCTGCCCCAAATCTCCGGCGGTCCGACCGATACGGCTTTTCTCCTTGACGAATTCATCAGCAAATTATGAAAGACACGAACATCAAGAAAGTGCTGCTGCTCGGTTCCGGAGCGCTCAAGATCGGTCAGGCGGGCGAATTTGACTATTCCGGCTCGCAGGCCCTGAAAGCCCTGCGCGAGGAGGGCATCGAAACGGTGCTCATCAATCCGAACATCGCGACCGTCCAGACTTCGGAAGATGTCGCGGACAAGATCTATTTCCTGCCGGTGAATCCCTTCTTCGTCGAGAAGGTCATCGCCAAGGAACAGCCGCAGGGCATCCTCCTTTCCTTCGGCGGACAGACCGCTTTGAACTGCGGCGTCGCCTTGTACGAATCGGGCGTCCTGGAAAAATACAACGTCCATGTGCTGGGCACCCCGATACAGACCATTATTGACACCGAGGACCGGGAGCTCTTCGTCGAGAAACTGGCAGAAATCGGCGTGAAGACCATCCAGTCCCATCCGGCGGCGAATCTGGCGCAAGCCAGGAAAGCCGCCCGTGAACTCGGCTACCCCCTGATCGTGCGGGCCGCCTATGCCCTGGGCGGACTCGGTTCCGGCTTCTGCGACAACGACGAGGAACTCGTGGAACTCTGCGAAAAAGCCTTTTCCTTCTCGTCTCAGGTTCTTGTCGAGAAATCCCTGAAAGGCTGGAAGGAAATTGAATATGAAGTCGTGCGCGACCGCTACGACAACTGCATCGCGGTCTGCAATATGGAAAACTTCGACCCGCTCGGCATCCACACCGGAGAGAGCATCGTCGTCGCTCCGTCCCAGACCCTGTCCAACCGGGACTTCTACTTCCTGCGCGATCTGTCTCTGAAGATCGTGCGCCACGTGGGCATCATCGGGGAGTGCAACGTACAGTTCGCCTACGATCCCAATGCCATGGACTACCGCGTCATCGAGTTGAATGCCCGCTTGAGCCGATCGTCCGCATTGGCCTCGAAGGCAACGGGTTATCCGCTTGCTTTCGTGGCGGCCAAACTGGGGATCGGATACGGGCTTTTCGATCTGAAGAATTCCGTCACCAAGACGACGCCCGCTTTTTTCGAGCCCTCCCTTGACTACATCGTCTGCAAGATTCCGCGGTGGGACCTGAGCAAATTCCACGGTGTGTCGCGCAAAATCGGCTCTTCGATGAAGAGCGTCGGGGAAGTGATGGCCATCGGCCGGAGCTTCGAAGAAGCGATCCAGAAGGGACTCCGCATGATCGGCCAAGGCGCCCACGGATTCGTGGGCAACAAGGAACTCCATGTCGCCGATGTGGACGAAGCCTTGCGCGAACCCACGGACCGGCGCATATTCGTGATTTCCAAGGCCATGCGGGCCGGCTACACCGTCGACCAGATCCACGATCTCACGAAGATCGACAAGTGGTTCCTCTACAAGTTGGAGGACATCGTGCGCACCTACGAGGAGATGCACCGNTTNTCNGCCATCGAAGAGATGCCGTGCGACCTGCTGCGGCATGCCAAACAGCAAGGATTTTCGGATTTCCAGATCCAGCGCGCCCTCTACAAGGACGCGACGGGAACTCCCGCGGAGAATCTTGACAAGGTACGCGCGTACCGCAAATCCTGCGGCATCCTGCCTGTGGTCAAACAGATCGACACCCTCGCCGCGGAATACCCCGCGCAGACCAACTACCTGTACCTGACCTACAACGGAACGACCCACGACGTCCAATACGAGCGCGACAAGAAATCCGTCATCGTGCTGGGTTCGGGCGCCTACCGGATCGGCTCCTCCGTTGAATTCGACTGGTGTTCGGTGACCTGCCTGCAAACTATCCGCAAACAGGGTTACCGGGGTGTCATGATCAACTACAATCCCGAGACGGTCTCGACGGACTACGACATCTGCGACCGCCTCTATTTCGACGAACTGACCTATGAACGGGTGCTCGACATCGTCGATCTGGAAGATCCGCACGGGGTCGTGGTCTCCGTGGGCGGTCAGATTCCCAATAACCTGGCCCTCCGCCTGCATCGGCAACAAGTGCCTATCCTCGGAACCGGCGCGGAGAACATCGACAAAGCCGAAGACCGGCATAAATTCTCGACCATCGTCGATACGCTGGGCCTGGACCAGCCGGAATGGCGGGAGCTCACGACCCTGGAAGACGTGGACGAGTTCATCGAGAAGGTCGGCTTTCCCGTCCTGGTAAGGCCCTCCTACGTGCTCTCCGGCGCGGCGATGAATGTCTGCTACGACGAAGACAAGCTGCGCCACTTTCTGTCCCTCGCCTCCGAAGTCTCGCAGGAACATCCGGTCGTAATCAGCAAATTCATGGCCCGTGCCAAGGAAATCGAGTTCGATGCCGTCGCGGACGGCGGGGAAGTGCTCGCCTATGCCATCTCCGAACACATTGAATATGCCGGCGTGCATTCCGGAGACGCGACCATCCAGTTCCCTCCGCAGAAGTTGTATGTGGAAACCGTCCGCAGAATCAAGAAGATCGGCCGGGCCATCGCCGGCACTTTCCAGATTTCGGGACCTTTCAACATTCAGTTCCTGGCCAAGGAGAACAAAATCAAGGTCATTGAATGCAACCTGCGCGCCTCGCGGAGCTTCCCGTTCGTTTCGAAGGTCCTGAAGATCGATTTTATCGAATTGGCGACCAAGGTGATGCTCGGTCTGCATCCCGCCGCTCCCCAGAAGAGCGCCTTCGACCTGGACTACGTCGGTGTCAAGTCCTCCCAGTTCAGCTTCGCCCGTCTGGAAGAAGCGGATCCGATGCTCGGAGTAGACATGAGTTCGACCGGTGAGGTCGGCTGCTTGGGCGACGATCTCAACGAGGCCCTGCTGAAATCCGTACTCTCCGTCGGCTACGAAATTCCGCGCAAGCGTATTCTGCTGTCCACCGGTGACGCCCTCACGAAGGCGGATATGCTGATGGCCTGCAAACTGCTCCACGAAAACCGCTACGAATTGTTCGCGACCGGGGGCACCTACAAGTACCTGGTGGAGAACAGCATCCCCTGCACCAAGGTGCTCTGGCCGAGCGAGTGCAGCAACCCGAACTTCAAGGGACGCTTCAGGCCGGCCTTGGAAATGATTCACAACAAGGAAGTTGACATGGTGATCAATATTCCGAAGGACTTCTCCGAACTGGAACTGTTGAACGGCTACAAGCTCCGGCGCGCCGCCATCGACTTCAACGTCCCGCTGTTCACGAACGCGCGTCTGGCGACCGCCTTCATCCGCGCCTTCTGTTCGATGAAGGTGGAGGACATCGAGATCAAATCTTGGGATCAATACTAGTCCGATGTTCTATACCAGTGAGATCCGCACCACGGAGCCGGAGGTGTTCAAGTCTCCGCTGCAACGCCGCGTATATGCGGAGCTGAGGCGTCTGGACATCCCGTTCGAACGCGTCGATTCCGATCCCGGCATTACGATGGAGGACTGCTTGAATATTGACCGCGCGCTGGGAGCGCGCACCGTGAAGACGATCTTCCTCTGCAACCGCCAACAGACCCTTTTCTACCTGTACGTGACCCGGAGCGACAAACCCTTTGTGACCAAGGACTTCGGCAAGGCGCTGGGGATCCCCAGGGTTTCGTTCGCTCCCGCTGACCGGATGATGGAGATCGCCGGCACGGACCACGGAGCGGCCACCGTATTCAGTGCCTGTCTCGAATCCGCGAAGGAGGTGACGATCGTTCTGGACGAAGCGGTACTGCAGGAAGAATTTTTCTGTTGCACGGACGGCACGGCCACCTGTTTTGTCAAGATCCGTACCGCGGACCTGCTCGGGAAGTTCCTGCCTTCCACGGGGCACAAGCCCCGGATCATTCCCTAATACACGTGGAGACTGGCTCCCTGCGCCGAAGGGAGGTAATTGATGCCCCACCAGCACATTTGCAGCAGCAGGAAGGAAAAGACCAGCAGCAGAAGCGCCGTTTTCGGGTTCTTGAAACGAGGCCGGACGTGCAGGTAAAGCAGATAACTGACCCAGGTCGCGGCCGCCCAGGTCTCCTTGGGATCCCAGGTCCAATAATCTCCCCAGGCCTGTTTGGCCCACAACGCGCCCATTACGATCCCCATCGTGAGGAATGCCCAGCCGATTCTGACCAGCGCGTCACAGTCCTCCAGTTCCCGACCGGAAACCGGCCTTCGGGAATAGAGGCGCCACAGGAGGAAGATCGCAAAGAGCGCGGCGACCCCCAGCAGGGCATAGGCGAACATATAGACCGTCACGTGCGGCACGAACCACACGCTTTGCAGGGCAGGCATCAGGGCCTTGCTGTGGATTTCCGGCTTGAACAGGTTGACGCAGACAAAGACTGTCGCCAGAATTGAACTGAACGGAAGAATCCAGCGGTAACGCCAACGCGCGTAGAGAAAGGCGCCCGTCATCGAGAGGAAAAGACTGTACCAGAGCCGCGTTTCACCCAGGGTGCGGAGCGGGGGACGTTCCAAGGTGATCCAAAAGCCGATGATGAAGGCCAGGAATATGGCTGTGCCGGCAACTGAGATCAGCAGGGGAGCCGTTATCCGGCGGACCTTCAATGAAAGGAAACCGGCAGTCAGCCAGCAGAGCGCGGAAACGGTTCCGAAAAGGATGAACGAATTCCAATCCATTACGCGTCCTCCTTCTTCTTGGCGCCCGAAGTGACCGCCATGACCAGGGCGGCGGCGAGCATCAGCCAGAGCCCCGTCCGCACGGCAGGGTACCAGGGATCTTTCACGCACTCCAGGACGCTGACCGCGCTGAAGCGTCCTTTTTCGGTGTCATATCCTTTCTGATAAATTTGCCACGGCCCGACTTTTACCGGATGGTTCACTTCAATCTCCCGATTCAAGGAGGTGCCGTCCGGCCTGTCGATCCGCACGGTCGAAACGAAGCGCTGCCGTTCGGGATCCGATGATTCTATGGTGAAATTCGTAAGCGTGAGGGCAAAGGGCAACTCTACCCGACGGCCCTTCTCGTCTGTACCCGCGGCCTTCGGGATGCCCTCAATCAGCATCACCTGCGCTTTTTCAATGCTGCCGCTCCCGAAAATCGCCGCGATCAACAGCAAGGAAAGCGCGACGTGCGAGAAGACGACGCCGATGCGGTGACGCCGAAGATGGCAGAGTTCATCGATCGCCCGGAGCGCGACGGACGAGGTGAAAGCAAGCAAGACCAGGATGAAGAGGGGGTTGCGGTTCACCCGAAAGGGGAACAGACCGTCCACAATCAACAAAACCAGCATCCCCGCCAAGGTGAGGATGCCGGCATCGATTCCATAGAGTTTGCGCAGAAAAGGGAACCTGTCTCCGAGCGTGTAGAGGACGATCAGGAGATAGACATACAGCAGGCAGAGAATCAGTCCCCAGGGAGCGCTCATGTCAGGCTTCGGCCCATTGCGCCCGGAGTAGTTCGACTGCCCGGGTCACGGTGGTCGCGCGGTCTCCTTGGGTACCGCATTCGAAACTGACGTACTTGTCGTAGCCGAGTTCCTTGAGGGCCCGGAAGCCGTCGCGGTAGTTGTCCTTCTCCCCGTCCTCGCCCGGCATCAGCCGGTTGCCCCGACTGGCCACGTGGACATGCTGCAGGTACTTGCCTGCGGAATAGAAAGCGCCGTAGTCGGACACTTCCTCCTGCATATGCCAAAAATCTCCCATCACCTTGACGCCCTCGCTGTCCGCGTCCCGCGCGATCGCGGCGGCGTCTCCGACGAGGCGCAGGTAGAAGGCTTCCCGACGGTTGAGCGGCTCGAGAATGACGGTCGTCCCGCAAGACTTGGCATATTCGCCGAGGGCGTGCAGTTCCGAACAGAGGAAGTCGCGCGTCTCAAGGGTGTGCGGTCTGCAGGGTTTCTGATTGTTGAAAGCGGGAACCATGATGACACCGGTGGAACCCAGTTCGCCGGCGGCGCGCACGATTTCACGCATTGTGGTGTCGAATTGGGCCTTCACGGCAGGGTCTTCAGCGAGAATGAAGCCTTCGAAGCCCGCGCAGATCGCGGTAACTTGAATGTCTCGACCGTTGAGCGCCTGGCGTATATCGTTTACCCGCCCGGCGAGCCCTCCGCCCCAAAGTTCGAGGCCTGCGATACCGAGATTTTCCATGAAATCCAATTTTTCACCATAGGTCTCACCCGGTGCCGTATTCTCTTGGAAGGAGAGGTTCAGTTTCCCGGCAGGGGATTTCGCGTCCTTTCCCCGCGTAGCTGACGCGCAGGCGGTCAGTCCGGCAGAAGCCGCTGCGATGGCGGCGGCTCCTGCGAACGAAACCTTGAAAAATTCTTTCCGATTCATTGCCTTACGTTTACTGTTGCGCGCTTCCGGGAACAGGGACGGTGTACGCGCTCATATTCATCGGACCAAGTTCCAGCTTCTCGGGCATATAGTCCATATCCGAAGCGCTGATCTCGTCCCAGGTGACCGTCTTCCCTGTGTAGGCAGCCTCGCGTCCCATCACGCCGCAGAGGGAGGAAATCCCCGTCTCGCTTGCCTCTACGTGCCCTTCTCCTTTGCGAATATGGTTGATCCAGTCGACAAGCTCCAGCACATAGGGATCATGCTGCTGGAATGCCGCTTGCGCAGCTTCCTCATCGTATTTCCACAATTCGTTTCCTTGCAGGTCGCGGATCGTGAAATCGACGGAATTCCAGGAACCCTTCGTGCCTTGGACGAATTCGCTGACATTGTTGGAACAGCCGTCGATCTGGCGACACATGCTGTGCAGGTGGACGCCGTTTTCGTATTCGAAATCAACGCTGAAATTGTCATACTGGTCGCCCGTGATCCTGCGCTGGCGGCTTCCGAAAGCGGTCGCCTTGATGGGATGCTTCCCGATCATCCAGTTGAAGACATCGATGTTGTGAACGTGCTGTTCCACGATGTGATCCCCGGAGAGCCACTTCCAGTTCACCCAGTCGCGGATCATCCATTCCATGTCGCTCCACCCCTCCTGGCGCTGCTTGTACCAGAGCATCCCCTGGTTCCAGTAGACGTTGCCGCCGGTAATCTCGCCGATGAGGCCTTCCTGGATCTTCTTAAAGGACTCCACATACGGACGCTGATGATGCCGCTGGGTGCCTGTTACGACGCTGAGGCCCTTGGTTTCAGCTTGTTTGGCAGTCGCCATGATCTGGCGGTAGCCCTTGGGGTCCACGGCGATCGGTTTCTCCAGGAAAGAATGCACCCCTTTCTGGGTCGCATACTGGAAATGAAGCGGACGGAAAACCGGGGGAGTAGTCTGAATCACCATGTCCACACCGCTGTCGATCACCTGTTTGTAGGCATCGAAGCCCGCAAAGCAATTCTCGTCGGGAACGACCTGTCCCATTTCCTCCCGCAAGTGATGCTGGGTGTAGACCACCTTGTCCGCGAAGACGTCTCCGAGAGCGGTGATCTGGATGCCGTCCGCGGCCTCCAGCACATTGTAGAGGGCTCCGTGCCCGCGTCCGCCGCAGCCGATGAGGCCGACCTTGAGTTCCCTGCCTTCGATGGCCTTGTCAGGCATTTCGGGAATGTAGTACTCGTCCGGCTTCCGGAGCGGAACCGGTTTGCCGCTCTTCCGGGCGCAGGAAGTAAGAACCGCGCCGCCCAACAGACCGGCGGCTCCGATCATGGATGAGACCCCTATGAAGGACCTCCTGTTCATTTTGTTGTCCATATTGTTCTGTATATGATTAAAAGTATTCATTCACCGTCACGCCTTCCGGAACCTCGCAAACGACGCGGAAACCGATCCCCTTGATGTCGGAGTACCACCAGATGCTCTTGGGGTTCTGCGGATCGGTTCTCAACCATGCGTCATGTAATGTATGGCCTCGGCTGGCACATCGCACTCGCGAAGCGTCGTCGGAATAACTTCCGCCTCTCACTACAAATTCCGTTCCGTCTTCGGGCCCGCGCGGATCGGTCATTCCGTCTTCCAGCAAGGCGTAGGCGTCTTCCACATACCGGTCGGCACAATACTCCATGACGTTTCCGAGCATATTCTTGAGCCCGAAAGGATTCGCCGCCACCGAAGATGGCTCTTCGGTTTGGTTCCGGCTGTTGCCCGCGCAGACGACATAGCGTCCGATCATTGAGGTATCCGCTCCGAACCAGCGGTTCCAGGTCCTTTTCAGGGAATATTTCCGGGGATCCCCTTCAAAGAAATAGGGGGACTCCGTGCCGGCACGGGCGGCATATTCCCATTCCGCCTCCGTCGGCAAGCGATACTTCCGTCCCGTCTTCAGCGAGAGCCATTGACAGAAAGTCTCCGCGGCATAGTGAGTCATCGTGATGGCAGGACGGTCACCCATTCCCCATCCTTGATCCGGGAAACCGAAAGGCGGGGTAGGGCCGCTGACCGCATCGACATCCGGACGCGAATTGTTGGCATAGATCACTTCCGGAGGCGTACGCCCTTCCGACATCGTTTCGTTGTAGAAGGCCCAGTACTGCTGCCAGGTCACCTCGGTTTCGCCCATGAAGAAGGGGGAGATCCGGACCGTGCGTTGCGGGCCCTCGTCCGGACGGTGATACGGCTCCTTCGGAGAACTGCCGATCGTGAAACTTCCGCCCGGGATGGCGACCATCCGGATGGCGGCATTCGTGCCGGGCACCGTTTCGGTGAAAGGAGAGAATTCTTCGACGATCGCGAGGCTGTCATAGATGGTTCCGACGGTTTCCACCTTGCCTTCCAGGGTCTTGTGCTGATACCCGGGGATTTCGTGTCCGGCGTCCAAATGGCAGCTGATGCACTGCAGGTCCAGTTTCCGGGCATTCTCTTCGTAGTAGAGATGGGCGGTGATCCCGTCGTCCGTGACGCCTTCGGGATAGAGGTTGAGGTGGCATTTTTCACAGGTCGCGTTGAATACGATCCCGGTGGCGTACTCTACTTCGCGACGCGCCTGCCAGTCGATCTCGTCCGTGTCCTTCGTCCAATAGGACCACAAATCTTTGGCGCCCGTCCTGGCCTTCGTCATGTAATACCGCAACAGCCCGTCTTCCTTCGGGGGAAGGTGACAGGCAGCGCAGTCGGTGACGACACCGCTTTCGTTGTTGTAGTGGATGGATTTCTTCCAGTCGGCATCGGCCTGGGTGTGGACATGGCAACTCATACAGTAGTCGTTTGTGGAGGTTTCCACGGACAACTTCTCCAGCGCAAGCATCGCCGAGAATCCGACGATCGCTCCGCCAAGACCGATCAGCAGCCACGTCTTGCGCTTTCCCTTTGCCGTCATTCTCGCTGCGGGCTAAAAGGTATCGTAATACTTCGCCTCGCGCGGAGAAACCTTGTTCATGTTGTCGAGCAAGGATTCGTTGGTTTTGTATTCGTCCATGAGCTGCAGCATGAAATTCATGGCTTCCGTCGGATTCATGTCAGCCAGCAGCTTGCGTAGGATCCAGATCCGGTTGGCGACTTCCCGGCTGTACAGCAGGTCATCGCGGCGCGTGCTGGAGAGCACGACGTTCACGGCGGGGAAGATACGGCGGTTCGCCAGGGTACGGTCGAGCTGGAGTTCCATGTTGCCCGTCCCTTTGAATTCCTCGAAGATGACATCGTCCATCTTGGAACCGGTGTCCGTGAGCGCCGTGGCGAGAATGGTCAGGGAGCCGCCGTCCTCAATGTTGCGGGCCGCTCCGAAAAACCGCTTCGGCTTCTGGAGGGCATTGGCGTCCACACCGCCGGTCAGCACCTTGCCGGAGGCCGGCTGGACGGTGTTGTAGGCGCGTGCCAGACGGGTAATGGAGTCCAGCAGAATAACCACATCGTGACCGCACTCGACCAGTCTGCGGGCCTTCTCCAGCACCATGTTGGCCACTTTCACGTGCCGTTCGGCCGGTTCGTCGAAGGTGGAAGCGACCACCTCCGCGCGGACGCTCCGGCTCATGTCGGTGACCTCCTCCGGACGTTCGTCGATGAGCAGGACGATTTCGTAGACTTCGGGATGGTTGTCCGCGATCGCATTGGCGATCGATTTGAGCAGCATGGTCTTTCCGGTCTTGGGCTGCGACACGATCAGACCGCGCTGTCCCTTGCCGATCGGTGTGAACATGTCCACGATCCGGCAGGAAATGTCGTGCTGGTGGCCGTTCCCGAGCAGGTTGAACTTCTCATTGGGGAACAAGGGAGTCAGGAAATCGAAAGGAACACGGTCGCGGATGTACTCCGGTGTACGGCCGTTGATATACTTGATCTTGACAAGCGGGAAGTATTTGTCGCCTTCCTTCGGGGGACGGATCTCGCCGGTCACCGTGTCGCCGGATTTCAACGCGTTGTTCTTGATCTGGCCCTGGCTCACGTAGATGTCGTCCGGAGAATTCAGATAATTGTAGTCGGACGAACGCAGGAAGCCGTAGCCGTCCGGCATGATTTCCAGCACTCCGGTCGCCTCCACGGTTCCTTCAAATTCAATTTCGGGAACCTTGGGTCTCTGCTGCTTGGGAGCGCCGTTGTTCGGATGCTGTTCGTTGAATCTGTTTTTCTGCTTTTTGGAGTGGGGGCGGCCGTTCGCGGCGGCAGGGTCGTCCTTCAAGTCGTCGAACAACTGGTGCATGAATTCCTTGCCGTTGACGACAGGCTCCGCGGCCTCTCGGGAAGGAGCAGGGGCTTTTGCCGCTTTCGGGGCAGGGGATTCCGCCTTCTTTTCGGCGGATTCACTTTCCGGCTTTACTGCCTTTGCTGCCTTTACCGGAGCGGTCTCCTGGGTCTTGCGCGTGCTCTTCGGCTTGGCAGCCGCCTTCGGCTTCTTCTCCTCCGGCTCTGCGGCAGGGTCTGCGACAGCGGCGGCGGCAGCAGGCTTCTTGGCGGCCGGTTTCGGCTTTGGCTTCGCGGCAGCGGGAGCCTTCTTTTCTTCTTTCTTGTCTGCTTTGTTTTTCGGTTCCGCCTTTTCCGTCTTCTCGGCCTTTTCGGCCGGCTTGGCCTTCTCCGTCTTCTCGACCTTTTCGGCCTTTTCAGCCGGCTTGGACGCGGTGGCGGTCTTCTTCGGACGTCCGCGTTTCGCCTTCGGTTTTTCCGCCTGCGGTTTCAGCGATTCCGCTTTCGCCTGGGCATCCAGGATGGCATAGGCAAGATTCTCGCTGTCAAGCTTCTTCGCGTTGGCAATATCGTACTTCTGGGCAATGGCGTCCAATTGTTCCTTGTCCAACTTGTTGAGTTCAAATAAACTGTATGTCATAAAAGATGAATATTCTTCCGGAATGAATCCGAGGGATTAGAATGTTAGAATGTTTGGTAAAATGTCACGTAAAATGCAGAAGTCATCAGATGATGAAGAATGACGTTGCAAAGATATGAAGATTATTCGGAAATTCAAAAATTAATTGTCCCAGTAACTGGAGCTTTTCTTGAAGCGTAACAGGTCCGCAAGGGCTGCCGCATTGGCGGAGATGAGGAACGAATACGACTGGTACATACCCATCGGCACCCACTGTACGGAGATGTTGAAGCAGTGCAGGTCGTACCGGGCGGAAACCTGCGAAGTAGTCATCTTCATGGCCATGAAATCAAAGCCGGTCTGCGCCTGGAGGGACAGCTTGGGGGTCAGTTGGATGTTCCCGGACAAACCGAGCGTCTGCGTGTACCGGTCGTTGACCATCAACTGGTTGTTTGTGTAGGAATAGCTCCGGGCCATGTTGAAAGAGTAATTCATGTTGATGGACCAGGGTACGTTTGGATGCGTGTAGTACAGCCATCCGCCGGGGATATATTCTCCGCTCACGGGGTGGTAGTAGATGCGTCGGTAGTAGTCTGCCGGGCTTCCGGAACCGCCGGAGCCGTCGTTTCCCTTCACCGTGCCCTTGCCGGAGAGGGAATAGGACAGGGAGGCGCTGACGTTGGTGAGCCGGAGCGGAACCCCGGTTTCAACCAAGTGGAATTTATTGATCTTCCGCCCCCGGGAGTCAATGGCATACGGGTCGAAATTGGCATTGGCGTTGATGCCCAGCTTGCCGAAGATCGAGGTGGACATCGACACGCCGACATTGTTCATCCGCAAGGAATCCGCCAGGAAATTGTACCCCGTGTTGAAGTTCAGCTGGTCGATCAGCTTGACCTTTTTCGTGCCGCTGCCGGTCGTGTCGGCAAAGTCCCGGACTTTCGCTTCGAAATTGTTCCCGATCGACAGGCTCATGGTCGCGGAACGCCCCTTTCCCGGCGGCGAGTTGATCTGGCCCGCGTAGATGTTGTAGTCGTACGACTTGGCGACTCCGCTGGTGTCCACATATTCAAGCGTTCTCCATCCGTTCATGGCCGTGCCCTTTTCCGGGCTTAGGCTCAGGCTGACGCTGGGTGAGACCACATGCCGGATGGCCTGCACCTTGTGGTATCTTCCGAAATCAAACATGCCGTACAGTCGCGTGCTCATCGAGATGGATCCGGAATAGGTCTGGGTGATCCCGAAGGTGCTGAACTGTTTGCCCATCTCGGTTTCCACCCGGTTGGTTTCCGGATTGAAATGGGCCTCCTGCTTTCGGAAGAACCAGTTCATGCCGTAACTGACGCTGGGCGTAAAGTTGAGATAGTTCAACAAAGTGAAGTTCGGGAGTCCGATCGTGAAATTGTGGGCCATCCCGTTCATGAATTTGTCGGAAAAACCCGGTTCGCCGAATTCGGATGCCTTGAAGTTGATCTTGTTCTGAAGGGTCGTGTTGTAAGCCAGCGAGAACTTTTCGTAGAACCGCTCCTTTCCGATGCGGTTCTTGATCTTGAACGGATAGAACCGGGTGACGGAAAAGGTGATGTTCGGAAGTGAAAAACTGTAGGAACTATCCCGCGAACTCTGGCTATGCAGCGCGTTGACGGACAGGTTGAACTTGCCGCTCCAGTTTTTCGAATACGATACGGAGGAAGAAATCTGGTTCTGCAGGGCTTCCGACACGGACCGGGAGTTGTAGCGGCTGTTGGATGGGCTGGAGAAGTTCACCGAGGCCGTGAAAGAAGTTCCGGGCCGCGACTTGGCGTCCTGCGAATGAGACCACCGCACCCCGAAGTTCTTGCTCTGGAAGAAATCAGTACTGCCTCGCTCGCCCGTCTGGTCGACTGAATAGTTGAGCGCCAGGTTGCCGGAAAATTTGTACTTGACCATGTAGCGCGAGTTCAGATCCATGGCCCAGGAGCCCAGGGTGTAGACGTCGCCGGTCAGGGACATGTCGAAATAGTCTCCGAACACGAAATACATGCCTGCGTCGCGGAGATAGAAGCCGCGGGCGTTTTCCTCGCCGAAAGTCGGCATGAGGAAGCCGGTCGCGCGCTCCGGCCGTTTGGGGATGAAGCCGAAGGGGATCGCGACGGGCAGCGGCACGTCCTCTACGACCAGGTTCGCCGGTCCGAAGACCGTTCTCTGGGACGGACGGGTCACCACTTTGGCGGCTGACAACTGCAGATAATAATGGGGGTGTTCAAGATCGCAGACCGTGTATTTCCCGCTGGTGATGTTGATGGAGCGGTCCGGCATCATCTTGATGTTCCGACCGTGCAGAATCCCGTCGTCCTCCTTCGTGACCATGTTTTGGATCATGGCTTTCCGGGAATTGAAATTGTAGCGGACTTCTTCCATGTTGTACGTCTGTCCGTCCTGCTCCATCTTCGGCTGCCCCTTCCAAGTGCGGGAAAGCGAGTCGTAGATTCCTTTGGCGAACACGATACCGGTGTTCATGTCGTATTCCATGTACTCGGCGGACAGTTTCAGGTTGCCGTAGGTCACCGTAACGTCTCCCCAATAGTACATCTTTCGTTGTCCGTTGGAAAAATCCTGCCGTACCGAGTCCTTCGCGCCCGAGAAAGCAGGCTGTTCCAGGGAACTCTTGCGCAGCAGATCGAGGGAGTCCAGCCGGAAAAGGGAGTCGGCGCGAACGATCGAATCCAGTCGTAAAAGTGAATCGGTGACGGAAATGGAATCCCGCGCGAAGAGGAGGGAATCGGGAACAGGAAGCGTCAGCGTGTCCGGGATTTCCGGCTGACCGTTGCCACGGTTCACCGTACGCAGGGGATTCTGGCCGAAAACTGCGAACCCGGTCAGCAGGACAATCAGCAAGATCAGGAGAATCGTATGGATATTGTGCCTGAAATACAATTTTTTCCTAAATTTGCAAGAGACAAATATAAAACTATTTTGAGAAACCTTCGCAATTTTCTTGCCGCAGCGGCTGCCGTCGCCCTTTTCTTCATCGGTTTGAAGGCCGGGGCGCAGCAACCTTCGGACGCGCTCAAATTGAAGACCGTGGTAATCGATCCCGGTCATGGCGGGAGGGATCCCGGTTGCGTCAGTCCCAGCGGCAAGACCCTGGAAAAAACGGTTGTCCTCGACATCTCCAAGCGGCTTGCGGCAAAGATCCGCGAAGGTTATCCGGACGTCAATGTGGTCATGACCCGAAGCACGGATGTGTTCGTAACGCTCCAGGACAGGGCGGACATCGCGAACCGAAACCACGCCAATCTCTTCATTTCCATACACGTCAATTCCGTTGAAGGCAAACGGAGCGGCCCGAACGGCTATTCCGTGCATATTCTAGGCCAATACACCAGCAAGCAAAAAGATCTCTATGCCGGCCAGATGGACGTGGTTCAGCGGGAAAATTCCGTGATCCTCCTGGAAGAGGACTATACTACCCGTTACGAAGGTTTCGATCCCGCCGATCCGGAATCCTACATCTTTATGAACCTGATGCAGAACGCCTTCCTCGAACAGAGTCTGCTCTTCGCTCAGTGCGTGAACGAGGAAATGGCCGGAGGAGCGATCCGCCAGAGTCGCGGAATCTCGCAGGACCCCCTCTACGTACTTTGGCGGACGGCTATGCCGGCTGTCCTGGTGGAGTGCGGCTTCATGTCGAATTCCACGGACCGGGGCGCCCTCATTACGGAGGAGGGGAGAGACAAAATCGCCTCGGATCTCTTCGATGCCTTCAAGAATTACAAGAAAAATTACGATGGAGGAGTTCCGGAGGTCTCCAAGCCTGCAGCCCCCGAGACCGTCGCGGAGGAGGCCGATACCCCCGGCTCCGTTGCCGCGACCCCTTCCGGACCGGTCTTCGGGACGCAGGTCTTGGTCTCCTCCCGGAACATGTCGGAAAATGATCCGTTTTTCAAAGGATACTCCTTCAAAAAATATATCGCCGGAAGATATTATAAATATGTCATCGGAATTTCGGACAACCTGGAAGAAGCTAAGAAAAATCACCGGGAGATCAAGAAAAAATTTTCTGATTCTTTCCTCGTAAAGATCGAAAACGACGAATTTTCCCGGATCCGATAAACGCTTTTATCCCTATTATGCTCCCCTGTGAAAACGATTTATCGCTGTTTTAGTTATTTATAATAATTATAAATTATAACCCATTGGGTTCCTAGGGCATTAGCGTTTTTCATAGTGTGTAACTATTTTATAATAAATAGTTTACATAATCATCATCTTTCCGGATTTATTGCTTTTAAATACGAAAAACTTTGTAGAAAAACAATATCAAAAAAGATTTTTTATAAAGATTTTTTCCCCATCTTTGCACTAACTAAAGCAAGAAGGTGAAATAGCCTCACCCAATTTTTAAAATATTATACAGAGAACTACTGACCGTCAATGGCTGGACAGGAAAGACATATTTCCGTGTGGAACGCTTGCCTTCGCATCTTCGAACAGAACGTGGAGCCCAAGCAATTCTCCATCTGGTTCAAGACCATTGTCCCGGTTTCACTGGAGAGCAGCACGCTGACCCTGGAAGTCCCGACGGATTTCTTCCGGGATTACCTCGAAAGCGCCTTTCTGCCCATCATCAAGACGACATTGCGCAGAGTGATCGGCCCCGAAGCCAAACTGGTGTACAAGGTGCACCCGGTTCGGAAAGGGGAGGCTATGGTCTATCCTGCCGCGAACGAAATGACACCGGTCAACAAGCCGGTCTCCATCAACACCTTCCAGCCTTCCAGCAATCCGGGTCCCTTCGTGTTCCCCGGCATCCAGAAGGTGCAGATCAATCCTCGCCTCAATCCGGTCTATTGTTTTGAAAACTTGATCAAGGGGGAGTGCAACAAGATGGGGATCAATGCCGGGATAAGCATTTCCGAGAAACCCGGAAAGACCCCTTTCAATCCGCTGTTCGTCTTCGGAGGCCCCGGCCTCGGAAAAACGCACATCGGACAGGCGATTGGAATCGCGATCCACGACCGGTATCCGGATCTGGTCGTTCTCTATGTCACAGGGAACGAATTCCAGACCCAGTATGTAAATGCCATCACGGTGCAGAACAAGCTCTCCGACTTCATGGCTTACTACATGCGCATCGATGTCCTCATCGTGGACGACATCCATGAACTGATCGGGCCGGCCTCGCAAAATGCTTTCTTCAACATTTTCAACCACCTGCACCAATCCGGGAAACAGTTGATATTCACGTCCGACCGCGCACCCGTCGACTTGTTCAACTTTGAGGAAAGACTGCTTTCCCGATTCAAATGGGGACTCTCCGTTGAACTCTCCCGACCGGATTACGACACCCGGCTGACCATGCTGAAGTCAAGATGTTTCCGCGAGGGGATCCACGTTCCCGAGGAGGTGCTCGAATTCTTGTCCAATCGGATCCGTACCAATTTCAGGGAACTGGAGGGGGCGCTGATTTCCTTGATCGCGCATGCGACGCTGTGTCACAAAGAGATCACCCTAGGCCTCGCCGAGCGGGTCACCGAACACATCGTAGCGGAGGAGCAGAATGAAGTCACGATCGAGCGGATCCAGAGCGTGGTCTGCGAATATTTCAACATCACGCGGGAGATGCTGCTTTCCAAATCCCGCAAGCGCCACATTGTCCAGGCGCGGCAGATCGCCATGTATATGAGCCGCAATCTCATCAGCAACTGTTCCCTGTCTACGATCGGTACGGAAATCGGAGGAAAAGACCACGCTACAGTACTACACGCATGCACGACCGTGTCGGATTTGATGTCCACGGACAAGACTTTCCGGCAATATGTCACCGACATTGAGAAAATGCTTGTGCCTGTAGCCAGATAATACGGGTAAGTCATGGATTCAGCGAAAATTTTAGCCATCTTTCAGGAAATCACCCGGATTCCCCGGGAATCGGGGCATGAGGAGCAAATGACCGCCTTTCTGCAGGAATTCGCCGCGAAACGGAATCTGGAATGCAAAACCGACAAGATTGGAAACGTGTGCATCGTCAAACCGGCTTCAGATGGCAAAGAGAAGGTGCCGACACTGGTACTGCAGGGCCATCAAGATATGGTCTGCGAAAAGCGCGAGGGTTTCGTCCACGACTTCGCGAAAGACCCGATCCCCTACACAATTGAGGACGGATGGATGATCGCCAAGGACACGACCCTAGGCGCCGACGACGGAATCGGAGTCGCAGCCATGCTCGCGTTGCTGGACAGTGACCTGAAAACAGGCCGTCTGGAGTGCGTCTTCACGGTTTCAGAAGAGACCGGAATGGACGGAGCTTTCGCGATGGAGCCGGGATTCTTTTCGGGAAGAACCCTGATCAATCTTGATTCGGAGGACGAAGGCCAGCTTTTTATAGGCTGCGCGGGCGGGATCGATACTTTCGCGCGTTTCCCGTATGTGCGTGAAAATCCCAAGAACGGATACCGGATCCTGCGGCTGCGCATCGGGAATGCGCTCGGCGGGCACAGCGGAGACGACATCGAGAAGGGCCGCATGAATACGATCCAGCAGATGGCTCGTTTCCTGTATTCGGAATTGAACTACGACTTTCAGCTGATCATGCTCAAGGGAGGCAACAAGCCCAACGCCATCGCCCGCGACTGCGAGGCGACGCTGGCCGTTCCGGACCTCGACGCGACCGTAGACCGTTTCAAATCGTTCAGCGCCTGCGTCAAGCAGGAATATGCCAAGGCGGATCCGGATGTCACCTTCGAAGCAGCCCCGTTCGAGTGCACGGAGAAGCCGATCCAGAGAGGGGTCGCGCGCAAACTGATCACTTCCTTGTTCACCTGCCCGCACGGGGTTGAAACCATGAGCCGGGAAATCCCCGGGCTTGTGGAGACCTCGACCAACCTGGCTTCGGTCCGGATGCGGAAGGTCGGCGAGGTGGAGGTCGTCACCAGCCAGCGCAGTTCCGTGAGTTCCGCCAAGGACATGATGGCGGCGAAAGTGGGCGCCAATTTCAAACTCGCAGGCGCCAAGGTCGAACATGCGTCCGCTTACCCGGGATGGAAGCCGAATCTGGATTCCCGCATCCTCAAAGTCTGTTTCGACTCTTACAAGAGACTCTTCGGCAAGGAGCCTGAAGTTAAGGCCATCCATGCCGGGCTTGAGTGTGGCCTCTTCGGCGAGAAGTTCGGGGATCTGGACATGATCTCCTTCGGTCCGACCCTGCGCGGGGTGCATGCTCCGGGAGAGCGTCTGGAGCTGGCCTCGCTGGACAAGTTCGCGCGGCATCTGGCCGACGTAGTCACCACTTTTAACTAGCACGCTATGGTCAAAATCGCCCCCTCCCTGCTCTCCGCCGACTTTCTGAATCTCAGGAAGGACGTGCGTCTGGTCAACGAACATGCCGACATCTTCCATCTGGACATCATGGACGGGAGTTTCGTTCCGAACCTTTCTTTCGGCTTCCCGGTTGTGGAAGCGATTGCCGAAGAAGCTCGGAAACCGCTCGATACCCACTTGATGATCGTACATCCGGAAAAATACATCGAACGTTTCGCCAAGGCCGGATCGGATATGATCAGTTTCCACTTGGAAGCGGCCGATCAGGCGGGGAAGGATGCGGCGGACATCCTTGCCCTGATCCGTTCCTTCGGGGTGAAGGCCGGACTGGTCATCAATCCCGACGTACCGGTGGATCGCCTGTTTCCCTACATCGACGATGCCGATTTCTTTCTGATCATGTCCGTGTTCGCAGGCTTCGGGGGGCAGAAATTCATAGAGGATTCGATCGGCCGCGTCGCGGCCCTCCGCCGTGAACTGGACCGTCGCGGGGCCCGGCATGACATCGAAGTGGACGGAGGTGTTTCCGCGGAGAACGCCGGGATCCTGGTGGAGGCCGGAGCTACGATCCTTGTCGCCGGCAGTTCCGTTTTCAAGGCCCCCGACCCTGCCGCCGCGGTTGCCGCACTACGAGTCAAATGATGTAGTTGACTTCTTTGAAGGCGTAATCCCGGAGGTTGCCTTCCTGCGTCTGCAGGAGCAGGCGGCCCGTTTCTGTCACCCCTACAATGGTTCCGCTGAACAACGCTCCTGAAGCGCAGTCCACATAGTCTTGAACGGAGCCGAGCTGGAAAAGCGAATTGGTGTATTCCCGCGCGAGAAGCAAGTAAGTATCTTCATTTTGCAGGGCTTCGAAGCGAACGCGCAGATGTTCGCAGAGCCGGGGGAGCAATTCCTTGATGTCGTAATGCAAACAGGTCAGGCAAGCCATGGAGGTCGGATTGACCAACGAAGGGGGAAACTCCCGCTGATTAACGTTCAGTCCGATCCCCACAACGCTCGCGTTCAGATATTCCCCTGCAAGCACATTTTCCACCAGCATGCCGCATATTTTCTTTCGTCCCGCATAAATGTCGTTCGGCCACTTCACCGTACAGGATATTCCTCCCTCTGCGAGAAAATCGAGCAGGCCCAGGCTCGCTGCCTGGCTGATCCGGAATTGACGGTTGGCCCGGAGCGGCGGCAAGGCTCCAGGTCCGAATTTCAGCACCATCGAGAAGGTCAGATTCTCACCGGGTGCCGCATGCCACGTATTTCCCCGTTGTCCGCGTCCCGCGGTCTGGTTGAACGTCGCCAGCACTGACAAATTGGCAAGGCTCGAAACGCGCCTTGAAGCCTCGTTGTTCGTAGAATCGAGTTCATTGTGCCAGATGATGTGGACCTTGTTGCGCATTGGTTCGGAAATTGTTTTATATTTGTAGGTTGCTTTATTTTTATGCAAAAATATAAATAAAACAGAATATGATTACACACGATCTGAGGGTGATGGCCGATGCTATGCTGGACAAGAAGGCACAACGTGTCGTCAGCATCGACCTTCGCCCCTTGGAAACCGCGATAACGGACCATTTCATGATCTGCAACGCGGATTCCACGACCGCCGTATCGGCGATCGCCGACAATATCATTGAAAAAATGCAGGATGTGGGGAGGAGCCCCTTCCGCAAGCAGGGAATGGAAAACAACTTTTGGATCATTCTTGACTACGGGGACATCGTCGCCCATATCTTCCTGACCGAGTACCGCAATTTCTACCGGTTGGAGGATTTGTGGGCAGANGCGCCGCACAAGGAATACAATGAACGAAAAGTTCCTGCTTCCAAAACAAAAAAAACGAAATGACATGGCTGANGATATGAAAATGCGGCCGGGTGACCGCAACAGCAGCCGCAGAACCATGCGCATGCGGTTCAATTTTTCGTGGTTCTATCTGATCCTCATTCTGGGCATTGTCTGGATGTTGTTCAGTCAGGGCGGCGCGAACCCCCAGAAAATTGAATGGGATGAAGTGAAGACGATGTTCGTCGCCGGCGATATCAAGGAGATCAACTACGTCCGGAACGACTACAGAGGCGAAATATCGGTCAAGCCCGACCGGCTATCGAAATATGCCGATCGCTTCGGCGGCAAAGTTCCGTCCGCTTCTCCGCACTTCACCTTCCTGGTTTCCGACAAATTCGATGCGGAGAAGGAGTTCGGCGAACTCAATCTGTCGCTTCCGGAAGACGATAAGGTCAAAATTGTTGTCGAAAACGATAGCCGGGTCTGGGGACGGGTCCTGGAATGGATCCTGTTTCCCATCCTTTTGATCGTCATGTGGATCTGGATGTTCCGGGGATTCAGCCGGAACGTGGGCGGGGGAGGACCGGGCGGAGGTGTCGGCGGAGGCATTTTCAATGTCGGAAAATCGACCGGCAAGCTCGCGGACAAAGAAAAGGTCAATGTTACTTTCAAGGATGTGGCCGGACTCTACGGAGCGAAGGAAGAGGTGATGGAAATCGTGGATTTCCTGAAGAACCCCAAAAAATACACCGCGCTGGGCGGAAAGATCCCGAAGGGAGCCTTGCTGGTCGGTCCTCCCGGCACAGGGAAGACCCTGCTGGCCAAAGCAGTGGCGGGGGAGGCCAACGTGCCTTTCTTCTCCATTTCCGGTTCGGATTTCGTCGAGATGTTCGTGGGAGTCGGCGCCTCGCGCGTCAGAGACCTCTTCCGCCAGGCGAAGGAAAAGGCTCCCTGCATCGTTTTCATCGACGAAATTGATGCCGTCGGCAGGGCAAGGGGGAAGAATGTGGGCTTTTCCTCCAATGACGAACGGGAGAACACGCTGAACCAACTTCTGACGGAAATGGACGGCTTCGATACCAATTCCGGGGTCATCATTCTGGCTGCCACCAACCGCGCGGATATCCTGGACAAGGCCCTGATGCGCGCGGGACGTTTCGACCGGCAGATCCACGTGGATCTGCCCGAACTGAAAGAGCGGGAGGATATTTTCAATGTCCACATCCGCGGGTTGAAGATTTCGCCCGAGTTCGACGTGAAGTTCATGGCGCAGCACACGCCCGGCTTTTCCGGCGCGGACATCGCGAATGTCTGCAACGAGGCGGCCTTGACCGCAGCTCGGAAGAATAAAAAGGAAGTTGACCAGCAGGACTTTCTGGATGCTGTGGACCGGATTGTCGGCGGGCTGGAAAAGAAGGGTTCCATCATGACCCAGGCCGAGAAACGAACCACAGCCTACCACGAGGCCGGCCATGCCACGGTGGGCTGGCTGCTCCCGTATTCCGATCCGGTGTTCAAGGTCAGCCTGATCCCCAGAGGGGAGGCGCTTGGCTTGACGTGGTTCCTCCCGGACGAACGAAAGATCCTTTCGAAATCCGTGCTGATGGACAAGATGTGCGCCCTGATCGGCGGCCGTGTCGCGGAGGAAATCATCAACGGCGAACCGGCGACAGGGGCCTTGAACGATCTCGAGCGACTGACGCGGATGGCCTACAGCATGGTTCAGTACTACGGGATGAGCGAGAAAATCGGGGAGATTTCCTTCTATGATTCCACAGGGGCGCGTGGCTACGAATTCACCAAGCCTTACAGCGAAAAGACAGCGGAGATCATGGACAAGGAAGTCAAAGATCTGATTCAGCAGATCCACGACAAGACGCTGAAACTGCTTCAGGACCACAAAGAAGGCTTCGTTCAGATCGCGCAGATCCTGTTGGAGAAAGAAGTCATTTTCGCGGATGACATTGAAAAAATCTTGGGTCCCAAGGTGAAGCCGCAGGTGGACGATTCGTTTCCCGATGAAACGGAAGAAGTAAACCAAATGAAGGAAGGCGATGAATAATGTGCTTTTGCGCGCGATCTCGGGCACCGTTTTCGTGCTGGTGATGCTCACCTGTCTGATGTTCAACAAGTTTTTGTTCGCAGGGATGGTCGTCTTGATCATGGTCTTGATGTTGGTGGAGTTCTACCGCATTACCATGGGAAGAAGTTACCGCTTTTCAAAATTCCTGGCCATACTGGCCGGGATTTTCCTATTCGGGATCTTGTTCGCCACCTCGGCGTACCACCTGCCCATGCGGTTTGTCGCCCTCTCCATGATCCCGGTGTTCATCGTGATGGTCAATTCCCTCTACATCGAGGACAAAGAGGAATACGGAAAACTCTCGAACATCTATACCGGACTGCTCTACATCGCCGTCCCGCTTGCCCTCTCGAACTTGATCGCGTTTGACAAGAGCGGGAATTTCAGCGGGTTGCTGCTGATTTGCTTTTTCGTGATCATCTGGTGCGCGGACGTGGGCGCTTTCGCCATCGGCAACGCCTTGGGCAAACGCTTCCCCAAAAAACTTTTCCCGGAGGTCTCGCCGCACAAGACCTGGGTCGGTTTCATAGGCGGACTTGTCTGCTCGGTGTTTGCAGCCTTCCTCCTGTACCGGTTCGGAATCCTTCGTTTCCCGCTGATGCACTCTCTGATCCTCTCCGTAGTCATGAATATTGCCGGCGTCTACGGCGATTTGTATGAGTCCCAATGGAAGCGGTTCTACGGGGTAAAGGATTCCGGCAACATCATCCCCGGGCACGGAGGAGTGCTGGACCGCTTCGACAGCACCTTGATGGCGATGCCCTTCGGCGCGATCTATCTGGCCATATTCGACCTGCTCTGATTTCACGGATTCGGGAATATTGTTTATTTTTGCATCGGATAACCTCGATCGACCCCTTTTGTGAAGATTGACAAGAATTCATACGGAACGATTGCCTGGGTCTGCCTTGTACTGGCTGCCATGGTTGCCTGTATGTTCGCCTTTGTGCGTGTGCCTTTCATCACGATTCCGTTTTCCCTCCTCGTCTTTGTATTTATGTTCTTCGTGGTGTGGTTCCACCGTGTCCCCTCACGGCCGGTTCTTGATGAGGATCCCCGCGAGGTGACTTCGGTCGCTGACGGAAAAGTAATCATCGTGGAAAAAGTGTACGAACCGGAATACCTCAAGCGCGAGTGCACCCAGGTATCGGTCTACATGGACTTTTTCAAAGTCCATTCCAATTTCTGGCCCATGACCGGTACGATCTCCTATTACAAGTATCATCCCGGAGATTACTTTCTGGCTTTCCTCCCCAAGGCTTCCGAACGGAATGAACATTCATCCACCGGAATCCGGAACGAACACGGAGAAATATTCTTCAAACAGATCGCAGGCATGTTCGCGCGCAGGATCGTCTGCTATTCGGAGGAAGGAAAGGCGGTTTCGAAAGGGAAGCAATGCGGAATCATCAAGTTCGGATCCCGGATCGATGTCTTCCTGCCCCTGGACGCGGAGTTGAAAGTCAAAGTGGGAGACAATGCCCGGGCCTGCGAAACTGTCCTGGCCATACTGAAGTAAGATATGGGAGAAGCGATCTTTATACTTGTCCTCATCCTGCTGAACGGGGTATTTTCGATGTCGGAAATCGCTCTGATTTCCGCCCGCAAATCCAATCTGCAATCCGAAGCGGAGAAAGGGAACAAAGCCTCCGAAAATGCCTTCAAACTCGCATCGAATCCCGACAAGTTCCTTTCCTCCGTCCAAATCGGAATAACCCTTATCGGCATTCTGACCGGTCTCATCTCGGGTGACCGGATCGCCGATACGTTCACGGAGTGGCTGACCACGCTCGGCATTTCCGCGGGCACTGCCGCAACGCTGGCCAAAACCATCATCGTCATCATTGTCACCTTCCTGACCATCCTCCTGGGAGAACTTGTTCCGAAACGGATCGGCTTGAGCAATCCGGAAAAAGTTTCAAAACGGGTCGCCGGACCGATGCGTTTCTTTTCCTGGATCGCCAATCCGGCGGTCAACTTCCTGGCAAAGAGCACCGAATGGGTTTCCCGGATGCTCGGGATCCGGGCAAACGAAACAAAGGTGACGGAAGAGGAAATCAAATTCATCCTGCAGGAAGGAACGGAAGATGGAGAAGTCTCCCCGGTAGAGCAAGATCTCGTGGAAAAAGTCTTTACTTTGGGAGACTTGAGCATCAGCACGATCATGACGCTCCGAGATGACATCGTATGGCTGGACACGTCCATGGACAAGGGTACGATCCAAAAAACGATCGAAAACAATGTTTTCGAGCAATATCCGGTCGCCAACGGGGATCTGGACCATGTCATCGGCGTCCTCTCGCTGAAAGACTATGTCGTCAAACTCGGGGACATGAAGCCCGACGAGGTTCTGAATCTCAAAGAAATGATGAAAGAACCTGTCTACTTCCACGAAAACATGAATGTGTACGCAGTGCTCGAGGACATGAAAGAGAACAAGGTCAGCCGTGCGCTGGTTTGCGACGAATTCGGTTCGCTCTGCGGCATCATTTCCCTCAAGGACATTCTCAATGCCCTGGTCGGCAACCTGGGCACGGAGCCGCAGAAGGATCCGGACATCGTAGCGCGGCACGACGGGGACGGGTGGCTGGTCGACGGACAGATGTCGATCTACGATTTCCTCACCTATTTCGACATCGAGGACTCGATGGAAGACTACGATTTCTCCACCGTCGCCGGCATGTTGATGGAAGTCACCGAACACGTCCCCGTCACAGGGGAGAAATGCGAATGGAAAGACTTTAGTTTCGAAGTCGCGGACAAAGACGGGGCTCGCATCGACAAGGTCATTGTCAAGAAACTCCCTGAGAAGCCTTTATCAGCTCCAGAAGGCGATCAATAGCTTCCGTATCCGGAACATGACGCAGCACCGGGGTCCTGCCCCTGTAGATAGATACTTTGTGGTTGCCCTCCCCGACATATCCCCAGTCCGCGTCCGCCATTTCTCCCGGCCCGTTCACGATGCAGCCCATGACCGCGATGACGCAGCCCTTGAGATGGGATGTGCGCTGCTTGACGGTTTCGAAGGCCTCTTGTAGGTCGTACATCGTTCTGCCGCAACCCGGACAGGCAATGTATTCGGGCCTGTAGAATCTTCTCCGGGCCGCCTGCATGAGTTCATCTACGAGGTAAGCTCCCGTTCCGGAGCCCTCGATCGAAATCTCCTTGCCCGCTTCATCGACATAGGTGCCTGCAAGTTCCAGCTCNTCCANTTCCTTGTCCAGCAAACGCTTCCCGAAATCGCAGGAAAAATCGAACAGCAGGGTCTCCCGGGAAGGGGATCGNTATGTCGCCACCGCCTTGCGACTTTCGATGCGCAGAGACTCCAGACTGCTGGTGATCTTCCGGTCGTATCGNGCGGCCAGATAGGCGGCGACGGGAAGTTCGTTTTCGGGATCTTCGGTCANCGAGACCCGGATCGTGTCTCCGATTCCTTCTGAAAGCAGGGTAGAGATGCCGACACAGGACTTGATCCGACCGCTGTCCCCGTTGCCTGCCTCGGTGACTCCCAGGTGGAGGGGAAAGAGGTGGCCGCGCGCGGCCATCAGCGACACCAAGCTTCTGTACGCGTCCACCATCACCCGCGTGTTGCTGGACTTGAGCGACACGACGACATTGAAGAACTTCGCCTGAACGCACATCTCAAGCCATTCCATCGCCGCCTTGGCCATCGCTTCGGGCGTGTTCCCGTACAGCCCGGTGATGTAGTCTCCCAAGGAGCCGTGGTTTACCCCGATCCGGATCGCGGTGCCTCCCTCCTTGCAAACTTCCAGCAGTTTGGCGAACTGCATGCGTGCTTCGGTGTGGTCCCGATGGAAATTGCCCGGATTGATGCGGACCTTTTCCGCCACGCGGGCGGCCAAAATAGCCGTCCGCGAAGAGAAATGAATATCCGCGACCAAAGGGGTTTCCACCCCTCGGGCGCGGAGCCCCTCCTTGATGGCCTTGAGACATTCAACATCCGTCGGTCCCGGAACGGTGATCCGGATCAGTTGAGCACCAGCATGGTGCAGGCGCAGGCACTGGGCGAGGGTAGCGTCCACATCGGATGTGCGGGTGTCGCACATGGTCTGGATTACGATCGGATTTCCGCTTCCGATGCGGAGATTACCGGCCCGCGCNGTCCAGTNNTGGATTTCCGTAGACTGCGTCATAGGCCTCTTTCCGTAATTGGGTTTTTCCTTTNCCCGTCCGCTTGGTCAGCTGAAAATAGAGTCCGGCCGTTACCATNAAATCAAACGGATAGGCAAACCGGTAATAATATTTGCTCATGTAGTCAGGGTCGTACAGGCTGCTCCAGCCGTACCGCACCGAACCGTTGACGTGGAACTCGAAGGGATCGAAGACCAGGGCGAAACCCACTCCGCCGGTCAATCCGTAGTCCAGCCGCCGGTCCGTGTCTTTGAAGGCATGGACGAGTTCTTCGTTCACGGCCTCGCCGGTCCGGGTGATGGACAGGCGGTAGCCACCGTAGATCCCGGCATCCGCCATGACCTTGAAGTGCAGCATGTCGATGTGGAAGTGCGCCATCAGCGGCACCTCGATGCATTCCATGACCGCCTGAGTCGCCCCTTCGAGGGTTGCCGTGACACCGGTCTCCTTGTTCTCCTTGAACTTGTAGCCCTCGTGTCCGTAGCGGACACCCGCTTTGAAGCCGAAGTACGGTAGGTAGCCGAACATCTTCCCGTATCGGGTGAAGTAGATTCCGAATGTGCCGGGAAGCAGGAGTGACCCTTGCTCCATCGTAGGATTGAATGACATCCGGCTGAGCGATCCGCCGTATTCGAATCCGATCATGGAATAGTCGTTCACAATGAATTTCCGTTCGACTTGAACCGTATCCAGGTAGGCGTCCGAATATTCCATCTCATTCTGAAGATCGCGCCGGGAAACCGTATCCTGCAGAGATACGAGCTCCGGAGAAAATAGATCCTGGGCGGAAGCGATCCCGATAGCGGCAGCAGCTGCCGCGACCGTCAAGAACAAATATGCAAAACCTGTTTTCATCAAGCTGAATTTGATCATTCGAACAGGGAAGTGATATCCAGATCCTGGGAAATCTCGCTCCGTTCCGGGATTTCCAGAATGTCCTTATCATCCACCGAGAAGAAACGGACCCGTTCCGGCTGCCTGCGCTGCAGCAGGTTGCCGGTATCCACGATCCCGTTCCCGTTGACATCTTCCGTGACCCGGAGGGAATATTTACCTTGTTTCAAGTAGGGGAAGGACAAAGTCTGATCCTGCGAAACGGAATAACTCCGCAGCACTTTCGTCCTTTTTTCGTCCAACAGATCGACCACGCATTTACCTGTAACGCCGGTTACATGGACCGACAGNGAACTCAGATTCTCGTCCGTCGGCAGNGANACCTTTACTTCGGTACTGTCGTTCCAGTGCCCGTTGATGTCCCGGAAGGTGCGATGGGGAACCTTGAAGATGTATTCGTGCCCGGAAAGAATCTGAACCTGGGGAGTGATCAGATACCGGCGCAGATTGAGCGAATCCCGGACCAGTTTGAACTTCTCCTCCGTCTCCTGCTGTCTCGGGTTGACCGAGCGGAATTCCAACGCATCGAAATCTCCCCAGACCGGAGGATACTGAAACTCCATCGCGATTCCTTTCTGTTCGAACGTCTCGGGCGCGACCTGCAAGCTGACCGTGAGCACGGTATCCGTGCGGGTTGTCCGGGTCCTGGTCGCTCTGCGGGACCCGGAGCCGGCCACGTTTTCCCGGACAAGACGGATTTCTTCAGTGGCGGGACTCAAGACACCAAGGGTGTCGGTCTTGCGGTATTTCACGAACAGATGCAAGGTGTCCGGCATGGGACGCGGATCATTCACCCAGAGTTCCAAACTGTCCTTGGGGATATTGAACTGAGCGATCACCCGATTCGCAGCGATTCCGCGGAACCAAAGCGAGTCGATCCGGGCGTCGGGCGCCATGAAAGTGATGTAGGCGGCCCGATCCGCCAAACGGGCCTTGTTCAGGATCAACTGCTTNGATGGACGTTCGCGGAANACNTTCAATTCCACTTCGCTCCGGCGCGCCTTGCAATTCAGNGTNTCTTTCATTTCGTACTTCATCAGTTCCGGCAGCGTGTCGTTCACAACGGTGGTCGGCCGGAAAAGCGTGTCCAGAAAGGCGATCCTGTCCTCGTCCGGATCATACTTGTTGTTCCCGTTGGCATCGACCACGGCGTACATGCGGAAAAGCGTATCCTGCAGATTCCGGAGACAGAAGAAGCCCCAGTCATCTGTTTTGATCGAAGCGAAGGGACGCTGAAGAAAGACTGCGGAATCCCCGTGGTCCTTGTACAGCATCACGGTCGCCCCTTTGATCGGCTTCAAGTCCTCGCAATCCTGCACGGTTCCGGTGACCATCATGCTGTCGATTGATGTCCCGGTGGAAAACACAGCCGTATATCCCGGGAAAAAATTCCCCTCGTTGTTGTCTGCGATCGCGCCGGTCAAATCCAAGGTATAGGTCGTATTGGGAAGCAGGTCTTCCTCAAAGTACACCACCACACTCTTCCCTCTGATCCTGTATTTGGGCGACTTTTCCTGGGGAGGGGAGAGATAGATACCCTTCGGTTCTTTCACTACGACATATTCATCGAAAGTGAAGACGATCTGGGTACCATGCACCGGCACAGAAAGCGCTCCCGGAGCTGGTGACACCTTGACGATCATGGGCGGAATCGTGTCTTTCGCTCCGCCGGTCGGTGCCTGTGTCGTGTTCGCGCAGGAATGGGAAAAGAGGGCGAAGGCCAGGGCGGCGGCCAAGAAAGCGGGCAAGGCGTATTTCGAGAAAAGATACTTCATGCTTTCACGTTTTCATCAGACATCCGTCCTTATTACACTTTGTATGCCATTGATCGTACTGAGCTTGCGGATCATCTTTTCGAGAATGGATTTTTCCTGGACGGACAAGTCCAAGTACCCTTCAAAGATACCTCCTTCTGTAGTTAAATTGATTTTTCGGATATTCACTCCCATAATCAAGGTGATGTAGCGGGAAATTTCATTCAAGAGGCCGACGCGGTCGATCCCGCGGATGGACAGGCGAACCGTGAATCCGGATTTCTCGGAGACCGAATCTTCCCAATCGGGAACAACAACCCAATCGCCGTATTTGGACGCAATGCTTTCCCCGACCGGACAGGTTTTTTTGTGGACCGTGGTCACCCCGTCCGGAGATTTGATCCCGATGACCGGATCACCGGGAATCGGGTTGCAGCAAGAAGCCAACACATATTCACCGAGAACGGCTTTCTTAGGCGCCTCCTTTTCCCGGGATTTCTTGAACCAGGGGAAGGGCCACAAGTGGTTCTTCCCCTCATGACCGGACAGAACCGTGGACAGATCAGACAGATTGAGCAATCCCAGGCCTGCTCTGAAGTAGAGTTCGTCCACGTTTCTACCGGGGATCTGAAAATGATCGGTGAGGATGGCAAGGGATGCATCGTTTGTTCGGTATCCCTGTGACTCAAGTTGGCTGAAAAGGAGTTGCTTTCCGCTTTCCGTCACCTCCTTCCGTCTGCCTTTGAAAAAGTCGATGACGACATTGCGGGCGTGGCGCGTATGCAGGAATTGAAGCCACTCCTTCTTAGGATGTTCATTCTCCGCCGTGATGATTTCCACTTGATCCCCGGTTTTCAGCACATGCGAGAGCGGGACCAGTTTCATGTTTACTTTCGCTGCGATCGCGCGGTTGCCGATCTCGGTGTGGATGACATAGGCGAAATCCAAGGCTGTGGCTCCCTTTTTCATCGTCTTCTGATCCCCTTTCGGAGTGAACACCATAATGTCGCTGCTGATCAAGTCGTTGTGGATGATGTCCAGCAGTTCCAGCGCATTGACGTCCGGGCTGACGAGGATCTCCTTGACCTTTTCAAGCCACTTGTCCATCTCGCTGCCGTTCTCGCTCAGGTAGCCCTCCCGTTTGTAGGTCCAGTGCGCCGCGATTCCTTTCTCGGCGATGTCGTCCATTCGCTTCGACCGGATCTGTACTTCGACCCAGACTCCCGTATCGCTCATGAGCGTGCAATGGAGCGCTTCATATCCATTGCTCTTGGGATGCTTGACCCAATCCCGGACCCGGTCCGGCTTGTATCGGTAAATGCCCGTAATAATGGAAAAAATGCGATAGCACTGCTCCCGTTCGCTTTCGCCCGAAGACGANTCGGGCGTGAATACAATCCGCAGCGCGTAGAGGTCGTAGACTTGTTCGAACGGGACGTTTTTCGACTGCATCTTGTACCAGACGGAATAGGGGGTCTTGACTCTTCCGCGGATTTCGAAATGAAAGCCTGATCTTTCCAGCGAGCGCTTGATCGGTTCCACAAACTTGTCGATCCTCTCCTTCTTTCCGGCAAGGTTCTCTTCGATCTTCAGGCTGATGTCCGCATAGGCTTCCGGTTCTTTGTACCGGAGCCAGATGTTCTCCATCTCCGATTTGACGCCGTACAAACCGAGTCGGTGAGCCAGCGGAATGAAGATAAACATGGTCTCGCTCAGAATCTTGTCCCGCTTGTACTCCGGCATGTATTCAATGGTCTGGCAGTTGTGCAACCGATCGGCCAGTTTGATGAGGACGACGCGAACGTCGTCGTTCAGTGTCAAGAGAATCCGCTTGAAATTTTCCGCTTGGATGCTCTCGGTGTATTCGTTGAGTCTCTTGCTACGGTCCTCGTTGTCAAGCACGATCTTGATCTTGGTGAGTCCCTCGACCAGGGCGGCGATTTTGTCTCCGAAGAGGTTTCGGATGTCTTCGACCGTGTAGTTCGTGTCCTCGACCACGTCGTGCAGCAGGGCGGCGGAGATCGACTTGTAACCGAGACCGATGTCGCTGACCACAATTTTCGCCACTGCGATCGGATGCAGGATGTACGGCTCCCCGGAACGCCGCCGCACATTCTTGTGCGCCTCGTTGGCGAAATCGAAGGCCCGCTGGACGACAGCAAGTTCTTCCTGGCCCGCGCATCGTTTTTCGGCGGCTTCTTTCAAGGCCGCATACTGCTGATGGATCGCTTCGAAATCAGCATCTGTAAACGTAGAGAAACTCATTGCAACTCCTTGAAATCAGGTTTGATATCCCCGATCGACCCATCCGGCAGATAGTAATGGTCGACATTCTGGAAAGCATAGGACAATTCGGCCCCGAAGAGTATGATGAACCATCCGAAATTCAGCCAAAACATGAAGAGGGGGATCGCAGCCATGGCACCGTAGATGGTGTTCAGCCGGGTCACGAACAACTGCGTCTCCAGATAGAGGTACTGCAGGATCGTAAATGCGATCCCGGAAATGATCGCTGCGTCAAACGCGCAGCTGAAGCGGACTTTGGCATGCGGGATGTACTTGTACATCACGGAGAAGATCAAGACGGCGACGGTACCGAAGATCACCCAGCCTACCAATGAAATGATGCCTTCGGAAAGGGACACGCTACGGGGCAGGATATAGTCCAATACGTGGGAATAGACGATGGATCCCGAGAAGAACAACATGATGACAAAGGGGGAAAGGATGAGGATGGCGATGTAGAACCCGAGGCTCTGGAAGAAATTCCGCCTGCTTTCGACCTTCCAGACATTGTTGAAGGCGCGTTCTACGCTCATCATCATCCAGATGACGAGCCAGAAGAAGAGCAGGGCGCTGACCAGTCCCACAGGCCCGGATTGCGCCGTGTCGATGATGTTGGCGGCAAACCCCAGCACCATGTCGATTGTTTCCTGATTGTCGAAATTGGCATACAACAGATCCCGGAGGCGCTCCGCTTGTCCGAGTCCGCCCGTCACCGCGAACGCGATCGCGAGGAACGGCACGACTGCCATCGTGCAGAAGAAACTCAGAGCGACCGCCTGGGAACCGATTTTTTGCGCGGAAAAGGTCCGGATCGTGATGATGAGGATCTTGAGGTCACGCACGAGCCGGGCTTTCATCCTGGAGAGTTCCTCTATATTGAGCTCCCAGATGTCTTCCTTGAGGAAACGCTTCAAGCGTCGAAAATATGCTCGAGGTCCTGCCATATCAACCGAATAATGTCAAATCCAGTCCATTCAGCTCCTTTTTGCCGGCGGCGGAGGGTTCCCCGGGAAGCATATTCATGAATTCCGCCTCCGAAAGAATCCGCACTCCGAGTTCCGCCGCTTTCTTCATCTTCTCCGGTCCCGGCTTATCGCCGGCGAGAAGGAAAGAGGTCTTGCCGCTGACGGAAGAGCTGTTTTTTCCGCCGTGCCGCTCTACGAGACGTTTTATCTCGTCCCGGGAAACCTGGAAGGTGCCGGACACGACGACGGTCTTGCCGGCAAGTGCGGCCGAATCGGCGGCGGAAGTCCGTATGGAAAACTGCAGTCCGGCCGTCTTGAACCGCCGGATGTCATCGAGGTGCCGTTCATCACGGAAATATTCCAATACGCTCTCGGCGATGACGTCGCCCACGTCGGGGACTTCCAGCAGCTGTTCCAGGGAAGCGGACGCCACGGCCTCGATCGTTCCGAAATGACGCGCGATTTCTTTCGCGGTGGTTTCTCCCACGAAACGGATGCCGAGCGCGAAGAGCACGCGGTCAAAGGGAACGGAGCGGGAAACTTCAAGACTCTGCAGAAAGCGTTCCGCGGAACGCTGCTTCCAACCTTCCAGCTGCAACAGTTGTCCCTCCGATAGATCGTAGAAATCAGCCGGAGTGCGAACCAGCCCCAGATTGAACATCTGATCGACCGTGGCCTCGCCTGCCAGCACATTCATCGCTTTCCGGCTGAGGAAATGCAGCAGTTTGCCTTTGATCTGCGTGGGGCAGCCATCTTGGTTCGGGCAGAACCACTTCGCCTCGTCCTCCTCCCGTTCCAGCGGCGTGCCGCAATCCGGACAAATCGTCGGGAATATAGGAATCTCCGCTTCCGGGGTCCGCTTAGCAAGATCCACGCCGATGATCTTGGGGATGATCTCTCCTCCCTTGATCACTTTCACATAATCCCCGATCCGAATGTCCAGGAGCGCCATTTGATCGGCATTGTTGAGCGTGGCTCGTTTCACGACGGTGCCGGACAATTGAACCGGATCGAGGTTGGCGACCGGGGTGACGGCCCCGGTCCGTCCCACCTGGTAGTCGATCGACAGCAGTTTCGTGACAGCCTCTTGCGCCCGAAACTTGAAGGCCACTGCCCAGCGAGGAGATTTTGCCGTGACGCCCAAAGCATCGTGGAGGGCGAGCTCATTGATTTTGATTACGATCCCGTCCGTGGCATAGGGCAGGGAGTCCCGTTCTTGGTCCCAGTACCGGATGTACGCTTCGATTTCATGGATGTCCTGCACGACCTTCCGTTTATCGGAAATCGGGAGGCCCCAAGAGGCGGCGGCAGTCAAGGCCTCGTCGTGTGTAGCGAAACGCGCGCTTTGCGCAGGAATATGATAGAGGGTGCACCAAAGATCGCGTCGGGCAACTTCAGCGGGGTTCAACAATTTGAGGGAGCCGGAAGCCGCGTTTCTCGGATTGGCGAAAGGCGGCTCCTCGTTCTCTTCACGCTCCTTGTTCAGCCGGTCAAAAGAGGCGTAAGGCATCAGAATCTCCCCGCGGATTTCAAAATCCAGTGGCCAGCCGGATCCTTTGAGCGACTCGGGAACATTCTCGATGCGGCGTACGTTGGCCGTGACATCGTCCCCGACCACACCGTCGCCCCGGGTCAAGGCACGGAACAGTTTGCCGTCCCGGTAGGTCAGGCTGATCGCCGTCCCGTCGAACTTCAGTTCGCAGGAATAGGAGAAAGGGACTTCTCCGAGTTCTTTCTCCGCCCGGTTCACGAAGTCCTCGATCTCTCCGATGTTGTAGGTATTCCCGAGGGAAAGCATTGGATAGCGGTGCGGATATTGAGCAAATTCTTTTTGGACGGACACATCATCGGCTTCCGGGGCGTGCAGGTCACTGCCGACTTGTTGAGTCGGGGAGTCGGACGTCACCAAGTCAGGATGCGCTTTTTCGAGCGACTCCAGTTCGCGCATCAAGCCGTCGAACTCGAAATCGCTCATCGTAGGAGCGTTTTCGACATAGTACCTCCGGCTGTTCTCGCGCAACAATTCGCGAAGTTCAACAATCCTTATTTTTGCCTGATCGTAGTCCATCGTGCAAGGGCAATATCTGATAATCTTACAAATTTAGCCAAAAAATAGGGATATATTCGTGAAAATGGATTAAATTTGCTGTCGGTAAGTTGTATAACACGAAATAACAATTTTCAACATGAAAGAATCTATCATCATTCTCTGCGGCGGCGGTCCCGCCCCCGGCATGAACACAGTTGTCTGTTCTGTGACCAAGACTTTTATCTGCAACGGTTACCGGGTCATCGGACTTCACGGTGGCTATTCCGGCCTCTTCAGCAAGAACCCGCGTACGGAAGAACTGGACTTCTTCAAGGCAGACTATCACTTCAACCGGGGAGGTTCCTATTTGGAAATGAGCCGTTTCAAGCCCTCAGATGAAGATTTCGAAAAGAATTTCAACATTCCGCTGTTTAAGGACAACAACGTCAAGCTGCTCGTAACCGTGGGCGGCGACGACACGGCATCTACCGCGAACCGGGTCGCGAAGTTTCTGGAAGCCAAGAATTTCCCCGTCCGGAACATCCACGTGCCCAAAACCATCGACAACGATCTTCCGCTCCCTCAAAACGCGCCGACCTTCGGTTTCAATTCCGCGAAGGATGAGGGCGCCCATCTTGCCCGCACCATCTACGAAGACGCGCGTACTTCCGGCAACTGGCTGCTGATCTCCTGCATGGGACGTTCCGCGGGACACCTTGCGCTCGGCGTGGGCGAAGCGACCCATTGCCCGATGACCATCATTCCCGAGATGTTCTACAAAACGACCTTGACCTTGGACAAGATCATCCGCCTAACCCTTTCTTCTATCTTGAAGCGCAGACTGATGGGGATCAGATACGGTACCGTGGTGGTCTCGGAAGGCGTGTTCCACGATCTGGATCCGAAAGAGCTCAAAGCGACCGGAGTCACCATGTCCTATGACGAGCACGGACATCCGGAACTGGGTAAAATTTCGAAGGCGGTCCTCTTCAACGACCTGCTCGGGAAGGCGTTGGGCGAAATCAACTTGAAAGTGAAAACGCGTCCCGTGGAAATCGGCTACGACGTGCGCTGCCAAGATCCTGTCGCATACGATCTCACATACTGCACCGAACTGGCCATGGGCGTATTCGAGCTCTTCCAGAAAGGGGAGACCGCCTGCATGGTTTATGTCGACCACAACGGGGAGGCGCATCCGCTCTACCTTCGGGATTTGCAGGGTCCGGACGGAAAAATTCCTCCGCGCCGCGTGAATATCCGAGGCGGAAGGGCGCANAACTATTACGCGCACATCTGCCANTACATCACCCCGCAGGACTANGACGGAATCGCTTCCATCGTACCGGATCCTGAAGTCTATGACTTCAAGAAGATCTTGAACTGGTAGACTAACCTGCATCCCTCACAAAGGTGGCACCAAGGTGCCACCTTTGTGCTTGCGATAGTTTTCGCTGACGTTGCCGACCGTCATAAACAATCGAATCCTCCGTCCTTGGGGATTTTTGTACACCGGGATGGTCTGGATCTCCTCATTGCTTCACGAATGAACTTCCAATTCCGCCGCGGCTGGGTATCCGAAGCCAGGTTCCGGCCACAGGCAACAAAGAATACGGCCACGTTTCCCCACAGAGGAATCCATGTAGATCCTAACAAATAACTCATAAACAAGAACTTGCAGGGGCGTCTACGAATGCTTCCGCCACAGCCTGATTCAGAACGGGTTCCCTCATATAGTTCCGGGAGAACTTATCGGATTGAGACCTCTCCAACTGTAAAAGCATGAGACCGAGAAAAGCCGGAAAAGCGCAGTGGATTTCTACAAACCACGGCCGCACCGATCCTGCACACAGGTCGCTGCAGTGCATATTCATGCGGCAAGACCCCCTTTCAAAAGGCCATTTTGCCGCGGTGACCATGCTTCTAGCCGTCTCCAGGGCATATTCCTACGGCCGTGGTATGTAAAAACCATCGGCTCCGTTCCGGCGGTGCTTCGCAAAAGATTTCCGTCTCTATTCCTGAAGCTACCCTTTGCAAAAGATTTCCATCCTTGGCGGCGCTCCGGGCACCAAAACCCGGGAAAACGTGCCCGCAGCTCGGCCTCAGGTGGTTATCCGGGCACCAAAACCCGGGAAAACATGCCCGCTGCTCGGCCTCAAAGGGCGGGTCAAGTACGAGAGCAGTGTGGACCGGTATTCAATATTTTGATAAAATTGATGATTTTTATTTTACTTGCGTAATTATTCTATGAAATGAAAGTAAATATATCCCGTAGATAAAATAATGTTTATATTTGTTCAACATACACCAGAATAATGAAGAAATCATTTCTGCTTGCATTGTTCATCTCCCTTTCTGCGGGCCTGTCCGCCGGAAACGGTGTGGACAGCCTTTTCTTTGATGTGCGGGGGACCTTCCACCAGGAAACCATTGAAGGAAAATACGACAGTCGCCTTCAGGCGGATCACCTGAATCTGCATATTTTCGGCCATGTGGCCGATCAGCTGACCTACCGGGTTCGCCATCGCTTGAACCGGCCAATCGACAAAGAGAATCTNTTCAGCGCGACGGACTGGCTTTGCCTGTACTGGGACGCNTCTCCGAAATGGACCTTNACGGTGGGGAAGACCTCNGTGCTGGTCGGAGGCTATGAATACGCCTCCGCTCCCATCGATGTGTACTTCTATGGCCTGTTCTGCCGCAGGCTGAAGCAGACCTTCGCCTTCAGCGTCAATGCCGAGCATCATTTCCGGCCTACCCAGCACCTGACATTCCAGGTGGCCAACTCACCCCTTTCCTGGGGGTTTCAGAATTGCTACGCCTATAGCATCGCCTGGAAAGGGCGTGTCGCCCCCTGGTGGCAGACCATNTGGAGCGCCAATCTCATTGAAGATGAATCCAACCGGATGATCAATTATCTTTCCCTCGGCAACCATCTGGTTTTCGGCGGTTTGACNGTAGATTTCGANTTCACGAACCGGTTTTCTTTCCGCCAGAAGAACTATTTTTCCGACTACACCCTGATTTCGAAAGCGATCTGGAACGTCGGCAAATGGAATTACTGCGCCAAGATCGGNTANGATAGGAATTCCGCTGACAACGTCGATCGGATGNGCCGCGCGTACGACGTGGTGATCGCGCCCGGCACGGAATACCTGTACGGAGGATGCGGCATCGAATATTTCCCNTTGGGTGCTCCGACCCTGCGCCTGCATGCCACGTATTTCCGCGACAATATCTATCACAGGAACAATTTTCAGATCGGGATCACCTGGCGCTTCAACGTCATCCAATCGGGAAAGAAAGCCTGACAATAGCCAGATCGAAAGGACGTACGCTGACGCGGGGGAGCACACCGTCCTCAAGGGGAATGCCCAGGGCGTCGAAAGCTTCCGGAGGCATCCGCAGGGTAGTCTCCGTCGGCACAGGGGAGAAATTGCAGAAGAACAGCAGGGTTTTTCCTGCTCCGGAGCGCAGGAAGGCGAAATGCCGGTCCGGATCAAAGCCCGGCGTATCCAGATTGCAGTAACCTAGATCGAACGTTTTTCCGGAAGAAATGACCGGTGTCCGGGCCAGCCTGAACAGACCCGAATACCGCTCCAGGGTTTCCTGCTCGCATTCCGAGAGCCCCGTTCCCGTATGGATCTGCGTGTACAGTCGCCGGAGGCTGCCCGAACTCCACCAATCGAAGATGGAGGTCCGGCCATCCAGCCCGCTGAAACCTTCCGCATCCATCCCCCGTTCTCCTACCTCTTCTCCGAAATAGATCAAGAAAGGAGAGGTGTTCAAAAAGAGGCTTGCTCCCAGAAGGGCGTAGGATTTCCGCGCATCCCCTCCGAAAAAATCCGAGGCGAAGCGCTGCTCGTCGTGATTTTCCAGAAAGTTCAGCATACGCGGTTGCAGGGAACCGAGCGACTGCCAGTTCGAGGTGATCTTCCGCGCGGAATCTCCCTGGAAAACAGACCGAAGCACATCGTAGAGGCCGGATTTGTCGTAGAGGAAATCGAACCCGACAACGTCGGCATAGAAAGAATACTGCTCCGGCTCGTAAACCTCCGCGAGGAAGATCACCTCCGGGAATTCCGCTTTTATCCGGCGGATCAGCGCCTGGAGGAACTGCCAGGGAACCATTTCCACCATNTCGCAACGGAAGCCGTCGACCCCTTTCCGGCACCACCAGCGCACGATGTCGAACATTTTTTCCCACGTACTGTTCGGTTCCTCGCCATAGTTCAGGCGAACCGTCTCATACCAATCTTCGACTGAGGGGGAAGGGGAGAAGCGATTGCCGGAAGCCTTCGCGGGATTTTCCGGATAGGGTTCGCCGTCCGATACCGGAAGTTCCAGCCGCTGTCCCGGATAGTAGTAGAAATCGTTTTCCGGCTTCCAGTGGACGGTACAGTCGTCATCAGCGCCGAAGGGTTTCGCTTCCTTGTTGATCCAACCCTTCTTCCCGTAATCCCGGGAGACATGGTTGGGGACAAAATCGATCAATGCCTTGAGTCCTGCCGCATGGGTTCTCTTTAACAAAGACTCGAATTCAAGCATCCTTTCTCGAACATTTTCAGCAAGATACGGATTCACGTCATAGTAATCTACAATCGCGTACGGGGAGCCCGCCAGGCCTTTCACAATCCGCGGATTGGAGGCCGGACAACCTTCGAAAGCCTCTGTCGTCGCATGTCGGACGACTCCCGTGTACCAAACATGGGTCACACCCATATTCCGCAAATAAGCCAGGGTAGGCACGTCGACGGAAGAAAATTTACCCGTGCCGTTCCGGGAAAGCGTCCCGCTGCGGACGGGATCCGGACAAAGGTTTCCCCAGAGGCGGGGGAGCAATTGGTATAAGATGGGTTTCTCCATATCGCGCGCCGGTCAAGTTCTCCGGCGGAATTCGGCGACGGCGACCGCCGCGGCGACCGCTGCGTTCAGGGATTCGGATCCGCGTTCTTCCTGCGGAAAAGAGGGGATATACAATCTTTCAGCAACTTCTCCGGCCACAGCGGGGGAGATTCCCTTCGCTTCATTCCCGACGACAAGCAGCACCGGAAGATCGGATCCGGTCTCCAGCGTCTTAGCATAGAGGTTCTCGCCGTCCAGAAAGGTTCCGTAGACCTTGCCGCCGGCGGAAGCGGCTGCCCGACAGGCGGAAGGCAGGTCGCAATACCGGAATTTCACCCGGAACAAAGCCCCCATCGTGGCCTGAACCACTTTCGGGTTCAGCAGTTCAACGGTGTCGTCCGAAGCCAAGACCCCGTCGAGGCCGAACCAATCGGCGACGCGCAGGATGGTTCCCAGATTGCCGGGGTCCCGGATGCCGTCCAGGGCGAGATAAAGCCCTTTCGACCCGATCGCGCGCTCCACGTCTTCAGGGGTTTCCAGCCGAATTCCGGAAGGTCTCCGGACCAGCGCCAACACGGGGGAGGGAGTGGAAAACTGGGTGATCCGGGCCATGATGTCCGCGCCGATGTCTTCGACGCGATAGACCTCTTCCACAACGAAAGAGGAGCGCAACGCCTCTTCAACCATCTTCTCGCCTTCCACGACAAACAAACCGGCCTCATCTCTGTACTTCTTCTGCGCCAGAGACTTGATCCGTTTAATGTCCGAGTGGGTCAGAGAGGTCATGGCAAACTCCGTCTAATAGCCCAGAATTTTCAGCATGGATTCCGAGGACTGCTCCTGCGCGAAGAGGTGGGTCGTAATGCGCCCTTCCCGGTCCTTGTCGATGAGCAGATATTTCGGGGAAGGCTGCAGGCAGTGCTTGACCCCGCCGTATCCGGAAATCGCCTCCTGATAGGCGCCCGTATGAAAGAAACCGATGTAGAGGGGATCCCGTCGGTTCTTCACGACCGGCATGAAGATCGCGTTGGAATGCGCTTCGGAATTGTAGTAGTCCTTGCTGTCGCAGGTGAGGCCGCCGATGAATACGCGGTGATATTCATCGTTCCACTTGTTGATCGGAAATAAGATGAACCGCTGCTGGAGCCCCCAGGTGTCCGGCAGGCTCGTCATAAAGGAGTTGTCGATCATGTACCAGCACTCGCGGTCGTTCTGCTGCTTGACGTCCAGTACCTTGAAGATGGTCGCGCCGGATTCGCCGACGGTGAAGTTCCCGAACTCGGTGTAGATGTCCGGAACGGGAATCCCGTGCGCGTCGCAGACCCCCTTGATCTGGTTGACGATCTCCTCGATCATGTACTTGTAGTCATAATCCATGGCCAAGGACGTCTTGATCGGGAGTCCGCCGCCGATGTTCAGCGAATCCAAGTCGGGGCAGATCTGCTTCAAGTCGCAATACAGATTGAGACAACGGGAAAGTTCGTTCCAGTAGTAGGATGTGTCCTTGATGCCGGTGTTGATGAAGAAATGCAGCATCTTCAACTTGAACTTGGGGTTCCGGCTGATTCCGTTCCGGTAGAAAGGGATGATGTCGCTGTAGCGGATGCCGAGACGGGAGGTGTAGAAATCGAAGGCGGGTTCTTCCTCGGAAGCGATCCGGATCCCCAGATAGGTCGGGACTTCGACGAGATCGTCCAGATCCTCCAGCTCGTTCTTGTTGTCAAGGATGGGGAAGAGATTGTGCCAGCCGGCATTCAGCATCGCAGCGATGTTTTCAATATATTGCGGACGCTTGAATCCGTTGCAAATCACGATCATATTCTTATCGACCATTTCCTGTTCTTCAAGTTTCCTGACCAGATCGAGGTCATAGGCGGACGAGGTCTCCAGATGGACATCGTTCCTCAATACTTGTTCGATCACAAACTTGAACTGGGAACTCTTCGTACAGTAGCAATAGTGGTACTCGCCTTCGTAGCTCGCCTTGGACATGGCGTTGCGGAACATCCGCTTTGCACGTTGGATCTGTGAAGTGATTTTAGGAAGATAGGTGATTTTCAGGGGTGTGCCATATTCTTCGATGATTTTCATCATATCGATGTCGTTCACGATCAGGTTGCCGTTTTCCACCCTGAATTCGTCCTGGGGGAAGTCGAAAGTCTGCCCCACAAGGTCGATGTACTTGTTCTTCATGCCAAAAAATTGTATTCNTTAAAAATTCAACACTTTGGTATCAAAAATGNCGGACNGGCCAAATCCGGAATGCAAAGATAGACACGAAAATTAATATTTTACGCCTATTCTTGCAGAAAATTCCGAAAGGGTTGTTAATTTTGTAGAATATGATTCGGAAAATCCCCGGAATATTCCTGCGGAAGGCAAACTGGCTCTTGGCCGCCGCCTCGCTGATCGCAGTTTCGTGCAGCACGACGCGACTGCTGGACGACGGTTCCTACCGCCTGGCCAGCAACAAGATCGTGGTCACGAACGACAAACGGTTCGGTACCAAGGAGATCCAGAACTACATCAAACAGAAGCCGAATTCCTACCTGATCCTGGGCTGGAATCCCTTTTTGAATCTCTACAACTGGTCCGGCCGGAACGAGTCCAAAGGCATCAACAAATTCATCCGCAAGATCGGAACTCCGCCGGTCGTCTATGCCCCGTCGTTGGTGGACGAATCCATCGACAATGTACGGAAGCACCTGGAATATCTCGGCTANTACAACTCTCTGGTCGAGAGTGAAGTCTCCGTGAGCGGAAGGAAGGTGGACGTGACCTATACCGTCACGCTCGGGAAACGATTCCGGATCGGGAACATCACCTACACGGTTCCCGAGGGGGAATTCCGGCAAGATTTCCGCGCCGATACCGCCAACATCTCCGTCAAGCCCGGAAACTTTCTTTCGGAGGACGCCCTTGAGAAAGAAACGGAGCGATCCGCCCGGTATTTCCGGAACAACGGCTACTTCGGCTTCACGAAGAACTTCTATTCTTTCGTGGCGGACACCCTCTCCGGTAGAGATACCGCCGATTTGGAGATGATCGTGAATGAATACACCCGGAACGAGACCCCCGATGACGCCCGTCCGCTGCGGAAGTTCCACGTCGGGACGGTGACCCTCTCCCACGACCTCGACCTCAAGTTCAACGAGCGCACGCTCCGGAATATGAACACGATCCGTCCCGGAGCCCTGTATGACGAACGGGATGTGAACAACACCTATGCCCGCCTGACTGCTTTGCGGATGTTCAGCGGAGTAAATATCGAGATGAGCCCTCGAGACAGCGGTATCGTGGACTGTACGATCAACCTGTCGCAGTCCCGGATGCAGGGGTTCAAAGTGAATCTAGAGGCTTCGACCAATTCTTCCGGTCTCATCGGTATTTCTCCTCAAATCAGCTACTTCCATAAGAATATTTTCAGAGGAGGCCAATGGCTGAACCTTAGTTTCCTGGGAAACTTCCAGTTCAAGTACTACGACCGGCGCGTCCGCTCGAACGAACTGGGAACTTCGGTGAGTATCAGCTTCCCGGAATTCCTCGGACTGCCGAACTCCCTGTTCAAGGGCCCTTCGGTTCCGCGCACCGAGATCGCGGCTTCCTACAACTACCANCAGCGNCCGGAATACACGCGGAACATGGTCTCGACNTCTTTCGGCTATTCCGGGTCTTTCAAGAACCGGTTTTTCTANCAGATCTATCCGNTGCAACTGAAGATCGTTCGCTTGTTCGACCTCGACCCGAGTTTCTACAAGATCATCTCCGACAATCCTTTCATGCGGGATGCCTATCAGAACCACTTTGACGCGGGTTCGGGCTTCATGGCCTACTACACGACCTCGGCCGATGTCAATCCCCGGACGTCCTACCGGTACGTCCGGCTGCAGTTTGACCTTTCCGGAAACGTGATGAGCCTGTTCAACCANTCCATGAAACAGGATGCCTATGGCGCNCGTCTGGTTTGGGGGACACCGTATTCCCAGTATGTCCGGTCCGAACTAACCCTCGGGAATACCTTCGTGTTCGGGAGGAACAATAACCAGGCGCTCGCGATACGGCTGCTGGGCGGCTTCGGGCATGCCTATGGCAACTCATCCGCGATCCCGTTTGAAAAGCAGTTCTACAGCGGCGGGGCGAACAGCATGCGGGGCTGGCAGGCGCGGGATCTCGGGCCTGGCCGCTCGCCTCAGGACACAACCTTTGTCATTCCGAGCCAGGCGGGAGACATGAAGCTGGAAGCGAATCTGGAATACAGGTTCCCGCTGTTCTGGAAATTCAACGGGGCGCTGTTCACCGATGTGGGCAATATCTGGACCTTGCATAGGAAGGAGGAGGATCCGGACCGCTCGCAGTTCTCCTTCCGGAGCTTCGGGGAAAGTGTCGCCGCGAACTGGGGGACCGGTCTCCGGCTGGACCTGACCTTCCTCATTCTCCGCCTCGACATGGGTATGAAGCTCCATGACCCCTCCCGCGAGGTATCGTGGATCGGACCGCGCGACTGGCTCCGCCGCGGCAACTACGCGATCCACTTCGGCGTCGGATATCCGTTCTAGGAGGTTACTGTTTCGGGTAGTACTTGGGCCAGCAGGCCTGCAGATAGGCTTTGAGGCGGTCTTCGTGGGAGTTGGGGGCCGGATCATAGAAGACGGTGCCCTCCAGACCCGCCGGCATGAACTCCTGATCCACAAAATGCCCCGGGTAATCGTGGGCGTACTTGTAGCCATCCGCGTAGCCCAGCTCATCCATCAACTTCGTCGGCGCATTCCGCAAGTACAGCGGTACGGACTTCGTCAGGTCGGCCTTGGCGGCCTCCAACGCCTTCTCTCCGGCCAGATAGGCCGTGTTGCTCTTCGGGGAGGAGGCCAGGTAGATCACGGTCTCGGCCAGCGGGATCCGGGCTTCGGGCATTCCGATCTGGTGGACGACCTGGAAGCACGCATTCGCCAGCAGCAGGGCGTTCGGGTTCGCCAGCCCCACGTCTTCCGCGGCGCTCAGGCAGAGCCGCCGGGCAATGAAGAGGGGATCCTCGCCTCCGGCCAGCATTCGTTGCATATAATAGAGCGCGGCATTGGGATCGGATCCGCGGATCGATTTGATGAACGCGGAGACGATGTCATAGTGCATCTCCCCGTCCTTGTCGTAGATCGCCGGATTCTCCTGCAGACAAGAGGTAACCGATTCGTTGTCGATGACAATAGGTTCTTCGCGGACTGTACAGGAATCCACTACGATCTCCAAAATATTCAGCAGTTTCCGGGCATCCCCGCCGCTGTAGCGGAACAGCGCCTCGCGCTCCCGTACCGTGATCGATTTTTCCTTCAGTAGGACATCCTGCGACAGCGCGCGGTCCAGCAGAATCTGCAGATCGTTCACTTCCAACGATTTGAGTACGAATACCTGTGTGCGGGAGAGGAGGGGAGCGATGACCTCGAACGAGGGATTTTCCGTCGTAGCTCCGATCAAGATGATCGTCCCGTTCTCGACCGCGCCGAGCAGGGCATCCTGCTGGGCCTTATTGAAGCGGTGGATTTCGTCGATGAACAAGATCGGCGCCATCCCTTGACTGAACACGGAAGCATTCCGCGCCCGGTCGATGACTTCCCGCACGTCCTTTACCCCGGCGCTGACCGCGGACAGGGTGTAGAATTCCCGGGAAAGGGTCTTGGCGATGATATGGGCGAGGGTGGTCTTCCCGACACCGGGCGGCCCCCATAGGATGAAGGAGGAGAGGTTTCCGCTCTCGATCATGTTGCGGAGGATGCTGCCTTCGCCGACCAGATGCCGCTGCCCCACATATTCATCGAGGCGCGAAGGGCGCATCCGTTCCGGAAGGGGAGGGAGCATGGCGCTTTGGCGGGAAAAGTCGTCATCCATAGATATATTTTTATAATTAATTTATTACTAATTAATAAAACAATTCTGTTATAGTATATAACATTTTTGTTATCTATAAACTTGCGCTTGCGGGGTAGTTTTCCGCGCCCAAGTCCGTGTTGACAAAAGTAGTAAATTTTGTCGATGATGAAAGTTACCAATGGAAGGATGAAGAAAAAATATTCATATCTTTGGTTTGTTATGAAACGCATGATCCTCCAATTCATCGCTCTTTTGAGCCTCAGTATGGCTGCGTCTCCTTACGTTCAGGCCCAGCCGATTTTCAAAAAGCGCTCTGCCGCTGTAGCCAAGGAGCCGGCTGCAGCATTCCTGAAATTCAATGCAGACGACCCGATAGGCAATCTCCAGCTAAGTACGGCAGGCACTCCGTGGGAGGAGTCCGACATCGCGCCTGTCAAGATGCCGGAGGGATTTGATGCCGAGTTGCCGGAGCCGCTGCCTGATGTCAGCAAGATTACCGCCGAGGAGTACAACGCCGCCGTAAACATGGCATTCGAGTGTCTTCGCATCCTGTACGGCGAGATGAGCGAGGCGGATGCGGAGAAGTTCTCTGCGATGTGGGCACCATTGTACGGCACACCTTCGCAGGAACTGATCGACTATTTCAACAAGCTCAACCCTCTGCTCAGCCAGTTCCTGGTGGCGAGAGAATCATATTTTCGTACCGCCTCCGACGTCCAGCTACTCTACATGGATGCCGCCGAGGCTGTGGAGCAGGATGAGCGTGAAGCGTTTGACGCCATCATCTTCGAGTCGAAGATCCTCGTGGGCTGCATGCAGTCGCTGGAGGCTGCCATGGTGGAGATCGCAAACAGGATCAGGATCCTCGGAAACCCACCCAACCCATTCATCGCCAAGGCGCAGGCGCGTAGGAGGTACAACAGCGCCTTCACCAAGAAGGAGAAAACTGTCTACCTTGGCGAATGCTGGATGGGCACGAGGCCTAGTTATATGTCCATGAAGGGAGTGCCGCCGCTCACCGAGGTGATGTTCAGGTACCTTTTCAAGGCGCAGGTCGACGGAGAGGACCGCTTCTACGTGGTCGAACTCAGTGAGAACGGCAGCCCGACCGAGGAGGAGAGCGACGACGAAAATGCAGTGCTGCAATACCTCGACGTCAAGCAGTACGATTGCCCTAACAGTGTCGAACGCCCTGATTTTACATCAGATGGAAAATTTCAGACTTACTTGCCCAAGCCGCCTGTGATGGCCATCACATCAATGACCATGACCTATTTGATGCAGAAGGAAGCTTCACAGGGAGTCGATACCGATTTCTTCAATGCAGTGTGCCGCTACGGCAACAGAGTCATGGGAGCAGGATTCTTCTTCAAGGCAGCAGTGGAGTGGTCTTCCATGGACAAATGGAACCAATACACATATTATAAGGACGGAGTGATACCGCAAGAGGCCCTCGATGACTTTGCGGAAGCGGTCAGAGAAGAGATACGTCGGGAATATGCAAACCGAAATAAATCGGCGAAGGAGCGCCGCGAGGCCGCCGCGCAACCGATGTCGGAGGAGGCCGTCAAACAGAAATACATCGAAGACTCACTGAAGTTCGAGAACCAGTCAAAACAGGAATCCATCGCTTCCCGCCAAGAGTTGATCCAAGAGGTCGAGGGGCAGATTTCACGCGAATACCAATACAGGGAGAGGGCTTGCGAAAGATACAACAAGGCCGCTACCGATGCCGAGAGAAGAAGCGCTCAGGCAGAGATCGAGGACATCGACAGGCGCATCATGTACATGCGCTCGAACATCCAGAACGAGCGCGACAACATCATGACGCTCCAGACAGGTGAATATGTCCACACAAGGACAGACTTCGACGAGTACTCACACAGCCTGCTAATCAAGAGGATGCAAGAAGATGCAGCCCGCCGTGACGCCACCAGAAGATATGCGAACGGCATTGAAAGGCAGATCAAGCTGCTCCCGACCGAAGAGGAAAGGGAGGCCGCGCGCGAGCGCGCGGAGAAGCTTTTCTATGAAGACGGCGCGCTCGTCTCCGGAGACCTCGAGAAGGCAAGGAAGCTCGCCAACGCCATCAATAACAAGATACTCGGCCATGAACTTATGGTTCAGGCGGAGGCCGAGGAGGCCATTGCATACGCAGACCTCAAGGAAGCTAGTGCCAATGCCGCGATCATGGCATGCGGAGCCGTGACAGTGGGGCTTGCAGCAGAGGCATTTGCGGCCACCTACGGCACTGGAGCCGCTGTTGTCACGTATGGCCCGAAAGTAATCGGTGCCCTGTATGGAGGCGCCACGGGATATATTGCAGGAGGCACCGCGAAGGGAGTTTGCTCCGCAGCAGGCTACATCCACCCGGTCACACAGGCCATGGCCTCTTTTTATGAAGGTTACACGGATAAGGCTAATGTCGGCAAATCCACTTCCGACAAGATATGGGAGGGGGCCAAGAAGGCAGGATTCGATTACATCGTGAACAAGGGTTTGGAGTTTTGTGCGAATACATTCGCCAAGACATGCCACGCATACTTCAACAAGGGCACAGCAAAGCCCACCTTCAAGGAAAAGCTTGATATCATGCGCACACAGCGCCAGCGTCTCGACGCGCAGGATGCGCTGAAGACCTTCTCCAAGGCCAGCGGCGAGTACAAGAGACTCGTGGAGAGCGGAACCGCAACGGCTGCACAGCTCAGTGCTGCAAAGGCCAACCGCGACCGCCTTGCAAGTGTGCTCAATGCCGATTACCACGCCAAGTGGCACATGAAGTACAAGGCATCAAACGAGCTTAAGGCAAGCTTCAATGATGGTGTACAGGCTAACTACGACAAGATGATACCGAAGATGAAGACTGAGCTGGCGGCAAAGGGATTCAAGATGGATGACATCGAGTTCAAGCCATTCAGAAATGCCTCCAGCGCAGGCACATCCAGCATGGACCTTGACATGGGGCCGGTGTCCAAGAGTACGGGTGCCGAGCCGGCCTTCTTCAGAAACGGGAAAGAAGTTTCCCCCGCCGAATTCATGAAGGAAGCCCAGAGTACGATGAATACCGTCTATCGCCAGCAGACCGGCATGAGTGCAAAAGCATCCGAGATGAACTTCACCACATCAGCACATCCTGAGGCATTCAACACGACGAAGCTCCTGGAGAAGAACATCGATTTCAGCACACTCACCAGGAGGGAAGTTGCCAGTGTCGGCAAGGTCATTGACGTCAAGATGAAGGGCATCGAGGGGAACGTTAACATGACGGCCACCACAAAAGTTCAGGCCAAGGCCAGAGAGGCGAGCAAGGAGATCGAGAACATGCTCCTTCCGAAGCTGAAGCAGGACCTCAATCATGCCGTGACCACCAAGCAGATCAACAAAGCAAACGAGATCAGCAAGAACCTTGAATACTGGCAGGGCATGCAGAACAATCTCACGGAAATAGGCAAGCAGACCAACGACCCTTTAAAGATCATGTTGTTAAACAACAAGATCAAAGACGCCACCGGTGGAAAGGACGTGACCCAGGTGGTCAACGACCTCGCCCGCGAGTTTGACGTCAAGTGGTAGCGCTTGTTGATACGCAGAAGTTCAGTATATTTGTAGACGGGAATCGGGTGAGCCGAAAGCTTGCCTCCACAAGCAAAACACATACATGAAACTTTCCGAAAAAATCCGTTACGCGGGAGTCGACGACCACCGTGAGAAGAATTTCGAAAACCAGTGGCCGCTGCCGAAAGGAATCAGCTACAACGCTTATCTGGTCATCGACAAGAAAATCGCGCTGATCGACACCGCGGACGCCGCCTTTGCCGATGAATTCCTGCGGAACATCCAAGCGGAGCTCGGAGACCGCCGCATCGACTATCTGATTGTCAACCACATGGAACCGGATCATTCCGCGCTCCTGTCCCTGATCAGCCGGGAATATCCTGAAGTTACGATCGTTACCAACGCCAAGGCGGTTCCGATGATCGAAGGCTACCACGGGATTACTGACCGGATCCGGGTGATCCGGGAAGGGGAGTCCCTGCCGCTGGGGGAGACCTCCCTGCAATTCTTCATGGTCCCGATGGTCCACTGGCCGGAAACGATGGTGACTTGGTGCCCGGAGGAGAAAACCCTGTTCAGCGGGGACGCCTTCGGCTGCTTCGGAGCCTTGAACGGCAATATAACCGATTCAAAATCAACTATTTTCGAGGAATACAAGGACGAGATGATCCGCTATTACGCGAACATCGTCGGGAAATACGGAACGCCTGTGCAGAACGCGCTGAAGAAACTGGGCGGGCTGGATATTCATAGAATCTGTTCCACGCACGGCCCGATCTGGGAACGTCAAATCGCGGACGTCGTTTCGCTCTATGACAAGATGAGCCGGTACGAGCCGCTGGAGCACGGGGTCTGCATCGCGTTCGGCTCGATGTACGGGAACACCGAGAAAGCCGCGCTGGAACTCGCGGAACAGCTCCGGGAGCGCGAAATTCCGTACACACTGCGGAATCTCACGGCGGAAAGCTATTCCTTCGCGTTGCGCGATGTTTTCCGTTTCGACACGCTGGTTGTGGGATCTCCGACTTACAACAATGAAATCTTTCCGCCGGTGCGGCAGTTCCTCGAAGGAATCCGCGACCGTCAGATCAAGAACCGTAGATTCGCAGCCTTCGGATCTTTCACTTGGGCCGGAGGCAGCGTCAAGCAGATGACGCAGATGGCCGTTGATGCCGGATTCGAAATCCTCAGGGAAGGATTATCCTTCAAACAGGGGTATATGCCCGGAAAATGCGATTTTGACGCGTTGGCAGACCTATGCAGGTAAAACCTTTGTTGTTATACAATTTATATTATGTTAAGTTAGACTATACGTAAAACACTTCCCTATGATATTGCAGATACTCACACTGCTCGGCGCCCTTGCCCTCGCGACTTACGGAATGGAACTGCTTAGCAACGGAATACAAAAATCCGTCGGCGACAAACTCCGGCGGTTCGAAAAAGGAATGAGTTCGGACAGTCCTGTCAAACAGATGCTTGCAGGGACAGGGGTCACGGCGCTGGTCCAATCGTCCAGCGCGACGACGATCATGGTCATCAGCCTCGTCAACGCCTCGGTTCTTTCGCTTGTCCAAGGCATTACGGTGATCATGGGTACCAACATCGGGACGACCATCACGCCCTGGATTTTGGGATTCCTCGGCTTTCATACCAACCTGATCGCCGTAGGATTCACCATGCTGGGAATCGGTTTCGTCATCAACCTGGCGAAGCGATCCTGGTTCAAAAACCTCGGAGAGGCGCTCATCGGTCTCGCGATGGTGTTCATCGGACTGATCTACATGCAGTCTTCGCTCGGCCAACTGGAGGCCATGACAGGCATCGGAACAGCGATCGGCAGCTTGGCCGGTGGCGGAGCGAGTTCGGTTGCCATCTTTGTCGGACTGGGCATCGTCTTGTCTTTCCTGCTGCAGTCGTCGAGTATAGCCGTGGTCGTGACCATGATCCTTATCTCTTTGGGCTGGATACCCGTCGAACTGGGAATCGCCATGGTGCTCGGCAATAACATCGGAATCACGATTTATCCGAATATCGCTGCCTGGGACGCGACGGTTTCCGCACGGAGAGCCGCCCTGTTCCACACCATATTCAATGTACTGGGCGTTCTTCTCGTTCTCATATTCTTCAACCCCTTCACGGCGCTGAATATCGGGATTATTTCTCTTACAGGACTTAACGCTCCCCTTTCGGATATAATCGCTATCGCATTGGCGCACACATTGTTCAACTTCTTTGCAACATGTCTGCTCATCGGCTTCCGGAAGCACTTTGCGAAGTTGCTTGTCCTCTTGGTGAAAGACGAAGCCCAACCGGAAGACCACCATCTGAAATACATCCGCTCTACGATGGTCGGAACCCCTTCCATCTCCATCGAACAGGCCTACAATGAAACCATTCACTTTGCGAAAAACGCCTGGGAAGGCTTTCAATATGTCAAGAAAGCGTTGAATGAGACCGATCCCGACAAATTCGAGGAATACCGGCAGCAGTTGGTCAAATGCGAGGAAGTGACGGACCGATTCGAATATGACATCGCCGATTATCTTAACAAAGTCACCGCGCAGTCGCTCAGCGAAGATGAAGCGCGGGAAATCAAAGTCATCTACCGCGTTATCGGAGAATTGGAGAGCCTGGGTGACAGTTGTGAAAATATCAGCCGCCTGCTCACGCGTCTGCGCGACCACAATCTCGCTTTCGATCAAGATTCAATCGCCAAATTGAATACCCTGATCGGACTTGTCGACCATGCCTTCGAAGTCATGCTGACGAATCAGAAACTCGCTGCCGAAGGCCGTCTGACCAGTATTCAGAATGCCTACGACGCTGAAATGGCGATCGACGAAGCCCGAAACGCGCTGCGGGACGAGGGAATTCTTCTCATCGAGAAACAGGCCGAAAACTACAAATCACTCAACTATTTCCTGGACATGTTGGCGGAACTGGAGGCGATGGGTGACTTCATGATCAATGTTTCCCAGTCCGTCATGAAGGAATCTGATTCCAGGGCATGAGCCATGTCCAGGAAACGCATAGACCTCCTGCTTGAGCGGCTGACGATCGAGTCTGTGGCCGCCGAGGGCAAGGCGCTGACCCACTACCAAGGCATGGTGGTATTTGTCCCCTTCGCCGTACCGGGCGATGTGGTGGACATCCGCGTGACGAAAAAGAGCAAGAACTATTACGAGGGCTTTATCGAACGGATCATCACCCCTTCAAAAGACCGCCTCGAGCCTTTCTGCGCGCATTTCGGAATCTGCGGGGGCTGCAAGTGGCAGCCGCTCCCCTATCCGCTCCAACTGGAAGCGAAACGGCGGCAGGTACAGGACCAGCTGGTCCGCCTGGGGGGTCTGGACCTGCCTGAGATCCTTCCTACTCTCCCCTCCGACCGCACGCAATACTATCGGAACAAACTGGAATTCACTTTTTCCTCGAAACGTTGGCTGCTCAAGGGTGAAGATCCCGAAACGGTTCCGCCGGAAGACCGGGCCGGCCTGGGCTTCCACGTGGCCAAATTCTTCGACAAAGTCCTGGACATCAAGCACTGCTATCTCCAGCAAGACCCCTCCAACGCCATCCGGCTCTTCATCAAGGAATATGCGGTCTCGCATGGGCTGGATTTCTTCGACATCCGGAACAACGTGGGCTACATCCGCAACATGTTCATCCGGACCTCCACGACCGGCGACCTGATGGTGATTATTTGCTTCTTCTACGAGAACCGCGAAGACCGGGAAGCCCTGCTGGATGCCGTCGCAGAAGCTTTTCCGGAAATCACTTCGCTCTTCTACATCATCAACACCAAGCTGAACGATTCGATCGGCGACCAGGAATGCATCTTATACAAGGGCGACCCCTGGATCCGGGAAACGATGGAGAACTTGACCTTCCGGGTCGGCCCCAAATCCTTCTACCAGACCAATTCGGAGCAAGCGCTCAAGCTCTACACGGTGGCACGGGAATTCGCAGGGCTTACCGGCAAGGAAGTGGTCTACGACCTCTACACCGGCATCGGGACCATCGCTCAATTCGTCTCGAAGCAGGCGTCCAAGGTGATCGGCATCGAATATCTTCCCGAAGCGATCGAGGATGCGAAAGCGAATGCGGCAGCGAACGGGATCACCAACTGCGAATTCTTCGCCGGCGACATGAAGCACGTGTTGAACGCAGATTTTATCGCTACGCACGGCAAGCCGGACGTCATCATCCTCGACCCGCCCCGGGCGGGCATCCACCCTGATATCGCCAAAGTCATCCTGGAGGCCTCCCCTGCCCGCATCGTCTACGTCAGCTGCAATCCGGCCTCCCAGGCCCGCGACCTGGCGACCCTCTGCTCGCGCTACGAGATCACCGCCGTCCAGCCCGTCGACATGTTCCCCCACACCCAGCACGTCGAGAATGTCTGCGCCCTGCGGTTAAGAGATGCCGGGGCTCAGGGGGATAATTGAATCGCAGTCGAACTTACTGCCTCCCGTCGGAATTCCGGTTCCCCGTTGAACTTCCGGGATGACCCGGCTGCCGGGGCGGGCATATTCCGTCGTTTTCTGCAAACCACGGGCACACCAACTCCGCCTCCAGGTGCCTGTATTGCATATTCCCGTGCCAACTCCCCCTCTTAAATGACCATCTTTGCACACCGATCTGGCCTGCAGCTATGTACAAGGCATGATACCGTGGCCGTGGTTTGTAAATTTTTTCCGCATTTCCAGAATCTTCACATAGTATTTGAAGAAAATCAACAAAAGCAGTTTCTGTTCATGCACCCCACGTGGGGTGCGACCCAGCATGTTCTACGGCTGCACCTCCCTCACCGGTTTCAATCCACGCACCCACGTGGGGTGCGACTTATTTCCGAATCTGCAATCTTACTTTTTTCAGCGTTTCAATCCACGCACCCACGTGGGGTGCGACAGTCGTCCAGGCCGTCGCCTTTATAGTCATAAGGTTTCAATCCACGCACCCACGTGGGGTGCGACACGGTCCTGCCGAGAACAAGAACAACACCCTCATTGTTTCAATCCACGCACCCACGTGGGGTGCGACCAGGCACCAGCAGTTTTCAGCCTCTTCGCCGATGTTTCAATCCACGCACCCACGTGGGGTGCGACTCCACATTTGCAAATCTTTTTTCAACTTTTTTCAAGTTTCAATCCACGCACCCACGTGGGGTGCGACTCATGCTACCTCCACTTTGAGGTAGACGAACTTGTTTCAATCCACGCACCCACGTGGGGTGCGACTTAGACAGTCCCCAGCTCGACGGAAATATTACAGTTTCAATCCACGCACCCACGTGGGGTGCGACTATTCACCGTCGCTGGCAACATCCACGACAATCCGGTTTCAATCCACGCACCCACGTGGGGTGCGACCCTATATGCCCGGCGACTGGGTTGCGGACGCAATGTTTCAATCCACGCACCCACGTGGGGTGCGACTTTGGCGGTCTCTTTCGTCTTCGTGCCGAATCCCGTGTTTCAATCCACGCACCCACGTGGGGTGCGACTGCCATCTTCGTGCCTGTAAATACCCCGGACACCGGGTTTCAATCCACGCACCCACGTGGGGTGCGACCAAAAAACTTTTTCTGCTCTCGATAGAACTCTTGTTTCAATCCACGCACCCACGTGGGGTGCGACTATACTTATTTGATCCCCGTCCTGCGAGGATTACGGTTTCAATCCACGCACCCACGTGGGGTGCGACATGGGTCACGGCGCACCCCCCGCAGAACAGATCTAGTTTCAATCCACGCACCCACGTGGGGTGCGACCTACGCCGTCATCTACGGATTTTCGCAGGACGGGGTTTCAATCCACGCACCCACGTGGGGTGCGACTCGACGACACCCTCTTTGCCGCCCGGATGGCCGGTTTCAATCCACGCACCCACGTGGGGTGCGACGATATACATCCGGCAGGATGCCGGAATGGTGGACGTTTCAATCCACGCACCCACGTGGGGTGCGACTCCTCGCTAGCGTACTTCCCGGAAACAGCGTCGAGGTTTCAATCCACGCACCCACGTGGGGTGCGACGTGTGGCGCTGGGTGAGGAACCAAGGGAGATGAGGTTTCAATCCACGCACCCACGTGGGGTGCGACGAGGGTACAACTACCGCCGACTTGAAGACATCCTGTTTCAATCCACGCACCCACGTGGGGTGCGACGCCCGTGTTGGTCAACGGCGTGACGGTCACTTCCAGTTTCAATCCACGCACCCACGTGGGGTGCGACACGAAAACATCGCACGGGCGATCTTCCGGTTCAGGGTTTCAATCCACGCACCCACGTGGGGTGCGACGTCTCACAGCTTGTGGAACTCATTGAGAACACCATGTTTCAATCCACGCACCCACGTGGGGTGCGACGCGTGCCGATTTAGACGATTCCACAAACCTTGTCGTTTCAATCCACGCACCCACGTGGGGTGCGACTCCTTTCCGGTGACTTCGTTGGAATGCCGGTTCTTGTTTCAATCCACGCACCCACGTGGGGTGCGACTCCCTGGGGCATGGTGGCCGTCGTGCCGAAACTGGGTTTCAATCCACGCACCCACGTGGGGTGCGACCCGGAACCCGTGCCGCCGCCGGACAGAACTACGGTTTCAATCCACGCACCCACGTGGGGTGCGACTGATATCGGGCTTTTTCTGCTTCATTGCGACAATGTTTCAATCCACGCACCCACGTGGGGTGCGACCTAATTTGATATGCTTCCCGGCAAATGCGCCCTTGTTTCAATCCACGCACCCACGTGGGGTGCGACCTGGAATAAATAATCAACACCTTCGCAACTTTGGGTTTCAATCCACGCACCCACGTGGGGTGCGACTCGCTACGGAGCGGTTCGCATCGGATTTTTACAGTTTCAATCCACGCACCCACGTGGGGTGCGACGACCGGGCGCCGGACGAGCATATGAAGGCGGCGAAGTTTCAATCCACGCACCCACGTGGGGTGCGACGGCGACCCAGTACACGCCCGGAATGCAGGTTGCGGTTTCAATCCACGCACCCACGTGGGGTGCGACCTGGAAGTCTCGATTGTGAACATCCCCTCCAATTCTGTTTCAATCCACGCACCCACGTGGGGTGCGACTTGAGTGGTTCAAGGCCTACTGGGCGAACTACGGTTTCAATCCACGCACCCACGTGGGGTGCGACTTCGCTGATCCTCGCTCCGAGCCGGAAGCAGCCGTTTCAATCCACGCACCCACGTGGGGTGCGACCTCCACCTCCAGCCCCCTATTCATAAAGAAATCGTTTCAATCCACGCACCCACGTGGGGTGCGACTCCGGCATTCAGCGCAAAGCGGATGCGCAGCCTTGTTTCAATCCACGCACCCACGTGGGGTGCGACGTGGCGCTCGGCACCGCCGTCAAGGCCGGGATGCAGTTTCAATCCACGCACCCACGTGGGGTGCGACTGTACATCCCTTCGGTCTCGGCTTCGAGGGTGAGTGTTTCAATCCACGCACCCACGTGGGGTGCGACCCGTTGGAATCGTAAAGAGCGACAAGGGGGTGGGCGTTTCAATCCACGCACCCACGTGGGGTGCGACCGCGGTCACTTTAAATTCTTGATAAGCAAGGTGCTAGCGACCGACCTTTGCGAAGGTAATTATTTTGAAGATGTAAAACAAGAGAAACTGCATTTCATAGTACAGAAAGGACTGATTATCAGATATTGCGAAAGAAGAGGGTTTCTTGCAACGCATGGAGTCCGCAAGCGAATCTTTATTGGCATTGTCATCAATTGTCAACTTATGGACTCCTCCGTCAGACAATCAACTCCGAAGAGATATCATAGGTTGTCTCTTTCCCGATCTGCTCAACTTTGCGAAGATAGTTATTTCCGAGATAATAAATCCGGATGCTGTCCTTTTCAGCATCAATCAAAAGGGATAGTTCGGATTTAAGCCTTACGGTCTGATCTTCGGATATTACACATTCGAAAACAGAATTCTGCACCCGTCTGCCATAGTTTTGACAGCATTTTGCAACTTGTCGCAGGCGCTTTTGGCCTTTGGCATCCATCGTCTGAACATCGTATGTGATCAATACTAGCATCCTTTGAAACCTGTTAAATTGTTATCTGCTTATGAAAATCGGATAATCATCAAGATCCTTGCGGAGATACCGAGCCAGCAGCATGGCCTGGACATACGGAAGCAGGCCTATCTCTACTTTTTCGTGGAGATAAGGGTGTTCGATGATTTCTTTCTTACGGGACTGCCATGCGGTAATCATTGTCTTCCTTCCATTTTCATTCAAGACAACGCCATCATCCCCCTGAATAACGAAGTCGCAGCCGGAAATTTGCCGTCTATTGATCAAAGAAAGAACAAGGCGGTCACAAAGATAGGCGCGAAATTCTTCAACGAGATCCAGCGCAAGTGAAGTCCTTCCCGGACGCAGCCTATGAAGGAAGCCGACGTAGGGATCGAGCCCAACGGTTTCAAGAGCTGCGGCACATTCGTTGGTCATCAAGGTATAAGCAAAAGATAAGAGCGCATTAACTGCGTCTTTAGGAGGTCTTCTATTTCTGCCGGCGAAGGAGAAGTCTTTCTTTTGGTGCAAGATCATGCTGTCAAATACGCTGAAATAGGCAGTGGCGGATTCCCCTTCGATTCCTCGCAATATTTCCAAGTTCTTGCTCTTCAGGGCGCGGATTTTCGAATATTCAAGCGTCTTGCAGATGGCGTCGATGACGCCGCTTTCGCCATTGTCACGAATGAACCGCCGCAATACGTTTCGTTGGTTTTGAATCTTCGCTGCTATGATCAGCCGTGCAAGATGCAAGGATTCTTCCGGAATGGCAGCAATCCGGTACTGTTCCATTCGCAGGAAAACATTCCCCTTTGTCTGGCCCTGCAGCCTGCCGATGAATCTACCTGCCGGAGAAAGAAAAGTCAAGGAAACACCGTTGTCTACACAGAGTTTCATCAATCCCGGACTCGCACCAAGATAACCGAATGTAACGACCCCTTCCAGATTCAGAATCGGGATTCGGAATCTTTCTTCTTTATCCACCGAGACGACAAGGTTCTGTCCATCCCGAGATAGATAGGATTTTGGGGTGGTAACATAGAGGGTGTTAAGGAGCTTCCTCATAGAGATTTGTTTTGAGATATGACCGGACCGAACTGCACCTTGCAAGACTAGGAAGGCATTTATTCACAAGCGAACAATTTCGGCAATGCGGTTTCTTTTGAATGGCTGGTGTGATACCGGAAGCCATGATCTCATGCATCTTGTCTGCACAGTCCTTGGTGAACTGACGCAACTCTTCCGTGATCCTGACATATTCACGGCTGCGCGTTTCCCAATAGAACAAGGCACCTTCATCGATGAATATGCCGTATTGTTCTTCAAGACAGAGCACTTGCGCCGCCAATTGAACCTCATCGCGCATATCTGGTTTGATTTTTCCCCGTTTATATTCGATAGGCATCGGTTTCCAGTAGCCTGGATAACGGGGATGAAGGATCGTATTCTCTGGCGAATCGCTTGGGATCAGCTCGACTGCATCAGATATTCCATACAACCCTAGCGATGCGGAGGCAATGCTGACAGAGCGTAACGTAATGCGTTTCCCGTTTTTTTGGCGATAGGAAGGATCGTCCACATTGGCATGCAAGATTTCACCTTCGGCTGTAAACCGGTTATCATTCCATTGCTGTTCGATGTGGATCAAAGCCCATTGCCGGGGACAGAACACAAAATGTTGAATCCCCGACAACATGAGCATCTGATCTTCCGAATAGGGCATCAAAGAAGTTCTTCTACACTAACGTGTTCGGGAAGTTTATCTCTATTAATGGTTACGGCATAGTCAGAGAAATCTCGGGCAACTTCCTCAGACGTGCGCTTGACACGCACAAGGTCGAATAACTTGTTTGCAGGTGCGTTTCCGAGTATGGAATTATGTTTGAAAACGATAAGTTTTTGCGCGCTCATCAAGCCTCTGGCTGCAGAGCGATCCTGGTCAAACATATTTTTCAATGCGTCCCAAAATAGTTGGAGATCTTCTTCCGAGAATCCAGTCTGTCTGGCTAGGTTGGCGGAAACGAAGCCGTGGCAGAGATACAGGCCGTAGGGCACCGTGTTTTTGCGGCCCATAGTTTTTTCCTTAGCGACGTCTTCTTCCCTTGTTACAGCCATTCGAGTAATTGAATGTTCCATTTGAGTAATGGGCTCAATTGATCTAGCAAAAGTCATTTGAACGGGGCCTCTGACTTGATCTTGCTTCCCTTTTGTAGCAATCACCGCACCGAACGTCCTGATATCGTAGTAAGAATCACAAAGAAGCATTTTGGCAGTAGATTTCTGTTTTGCTTCATCTTTACATTCTTTGACAAGGTCATTTTCATATGCTTTTTTTACCATGGAATCCAACACCGCCTTTTCTTTGATGAAAATGTCGTATCTATCCGACAATCCTTTAGTAACCTGGACATAGTTCCTGACTTTTCTTTTCAGGCAGACATCGGTGACCAGTCCCATTCCGGTTTCAGCATCAATCCGCGGAAGATTCCCGGCATCCGGATCGCCATTGGGATTTCCGTCCTTTACGTCAAATAGGTAAACAAAATCGTACCGGTTGTTTAATTCACTCATAATGCAATGTTTTTATTCGTTGTTGTTCTCTTGTTTCGTAAAAAAATCCTGTCTTTGATGGTAATAGCCCACGAAGAAGCGCCCTTGATCCTGCAGATTGAGATGAGCCGGGAAGCCGTTGGCATCAAACTTAGAAAGGATTTCGCTGATCAGTTTCTCGTAGAAGACCTGCTGTCCTTTGTTCAACTTATCTTGCTGGTGGATGGAGAGATTCATCAGCGTCGAAAAGACGGCTGACGGGGTTGCGGAAGCTGCGTTCATGAATCGTTCCCGAATAGAGTCGATACCGCTACCGGCTTCCTGTATCTTCACGAGCGTTGCGAATAATCGCCCGCAAAGATACCCTTGATTGGTGTTTTCTTTGTCTAACATACTAGTAATGGGTTTGATATTATTAAATTTCCTGTTCAAGTAGGCTTTGATTATGGCTGCGCGAGTGACATACACATTCTGTTCTGCACGGATTCGTCGAATGCATTCCGCAAACAACGTGTCCGGATAAGGCAATCCCTGAAAGATACTTCTTGCCACTGCATCGGGCAGATTCGGTGTAACTTCGCTTGATTTTCCCCCAAGCGTGACGGCTGAAAGCATGGCATGTAATCCTATGTATGGTTTTCTATCTTTGCGGCTATCCACTATATCCATATCATCAAAGTGACGGAGAAGGATAGCAGCAAATTCTTTGAGTGGCAGTTCCGACCAGTAAACTACAGAGATACGTGCTATATTTGGCGCTAAACCCAAAATAAAGAATCGGTCATCCTTAGAGATCGGTAAGAGGCCGGAATACACGGAAGTGAAGACTTTTTTGACTTTCTCGATTCCGTGATCCGGATCAGTCGAGTCATCTTTGAAGCCAAATAAGGTAAACAGTCCTTCTTCCATTTGTTTGCCGACATCGCAAGTTGATGAAGACCAGAACAGGAAAGTGCGGTTTCCGATAAGAAACTTGTTCCGGGAATCAACTGCCAGCAGATGGTTCAGTGCTGTTGTATAAGCAAACTCAGAAATCTCGCTGATAGGAGCGTTCCCGCACTTTTCTTTACCATACGAATCATATCCCGAATTGACCTGAAAGGCTACCAGTTTTGCGGTGGCTTGGCTGCCCGGGATCATTGTCGCTGTTGTCGTCTCTATACAGGCTCCCTTTTCTCCGGATATCAGACAGATTCTTTCATCGGTTCGGTCACTAGTCGTCATCAAATCAAGCAATTCGTCTTGCTCTGCAATGATCTTGGTATCACCTTCTAGCAGAAAAGAAAAAGTTGAATATTTCTTGTTAAGATTTTTCACAATCTCCTCCCATAAGGGATCTTGCTGCAAACGTGCGAGAATCTCTTCGGGAGATTTCGTGTAAAACTTATGTATCGCTTTGATGCCTTGATTTTCAGGATGTCTTAAAAATATCTCTTCAATCTTGGCTTTAAATGCATCGAAGTACTTTCTACAACTTTCAAGATCTCCTTTGTTTGAATAACAGAAGACATAAGAGCTATTGTCGTAGAGATAGTTAGGTGCTACTCCGCTGGAGCGTCCCACGTGTTTTTTTACCAAGAAAGATGAGGCGCTTTTGCTGTCTATCCGTCTGTCTTCAAACCGTAGGAATTCTCCATCCCGAGTAATGACGAGTAAGAAACCGATTTCCTTGAGTTCTTTGCCAAAGGCTGGAAGAACATCCTGTTTCTTTTGGTAATAATCATACAATGCTTTAAGTATCATCTTAACACCTCCTTGCTGTCAATAGGTGGAACCACAATGACTCCATGCTCCATTCTTGCCCTATAAAACAGGGCGTCAGGTTTGTCCTGATTGTGACCGAAATCTATGTCATACAACATCAGGCCAAAATCCTGGCTATCAGGAATCGGAGATATTAACGCTTCGGTTGCTGGATCGACCAGCCGGAAAGAAGCCGAAAATTCCCTGCATCCTAAATATGGCTGGGTGAAGCATTGCCCTTTGCCGGCGCGACGTTGAAACATCGCGTTGTACTTCCCGGGATTCTCATCTGTACGAAGAAGATCCGACTCTTCACGGTCAATGATTGGATTCTTCGAGTCTGAATTGCCCCTGTCTCTTTTCGGTATGAAGACCAGTTTCGCATGGATCCGATACCGGACATCCCGAAGAATCAGTGAATTCTTCTGCTGACGCTTCTCTTCGATGAATATCGGTGAGTTCGAAACCGCCGCAACTTCATTTCTCCGAATTGTCGTCCAGCGGATCGGATTGAGTACTTCAATTTTCGTCACCTGCCAGCGGATGGCAGGTTTCCAAAAAATTGCCTCGAAAACAGCTCTTGTAGCTGAAGGTGTTATAACGTCATAACTGACTCTCTCCACTTTGAATTCCGGACGGGTGAAACAGGCCAGCGGACCCCATACCTCCAGGCAGAATTCCTTGTCGTAATATTCCATATCGCTTTTATTTGATTAATATTTCCTCCATCCAATGATTGTCTGTAATCATCCCCACATTCGCATCATAACAGGCCTTATCGCTGACAACGTAAACGCCCTGTAACACCTCTTCCAAGCTTCCTGACTCCTTGAGTTTCTGTAGATCGCTTTTCCTGACCCCTACCGTGTATTGAGACAGTTTCTTCATTAAAGTATAGGAAGGCCCGACTCTTTTCAGTCGTTTGACCAACTCCATACTGTCTTTCCAGTTCACGATCACCCCTGTCGAGTCATCTTCTATCAACTTGAACACTTTCGCTGCCTCTTCGAATTGTTGTTCACTAGTATATAGCAGCTTAGCAATCTGAACTTTGTCGAAAGATGAAATCCTCGAATATAGTTGTATAAAATAGCTCGACATGGCCTCTTGTGAGAACCAGTCATGATCCGTCCCCATATTCATTCTGGCACTGTTTGTCTGTGAAATAAAGCCGCGAGGGAGCGGGTGTTCTTTCTGCAAACTGAATACGTAAGTGGTGCATATTCCCCGTTTCCCCTCCCGGTTGCATCGGCCGGCGGCCTGAAGAATCGAATCAAGCCCGGCCTGCTGACGGAAAACCACCGGAAAGTCGATGTCGACACCTGCCTCAATCAACTGGGTTGCTATGACGCGGATGATTTGATTGCGCTCATCTGTCAATGCCTCCTTGATGCGTTGGATCGTCTCCTTGACGTGGGAAGGGCACATCATTCTGGAAAGGTGCAGGCAGATTCCTTCATTGGGAAGCCTGTCATACAATTCTTTCGCATCCCGACGCGTGTTGACGATACACAGAACCTTGTCGAATTTGCACAAGGCAGCGGCGATTTCATCATAGTCTTTCGGACTGTCATCAATGTCAAGCCGTACCCTGCGCAGTTTTTCATGCAGGCCTGCATTCTGAGGTATGATTTCACAGACTTCGGGAAGGGCTTCAAAACCGGCCATTGGATTGCATCCGACAATCTTGCCGCTCAATATCGGCTGGCTGGCAGTCGTGAATAATACTGAGGTCTTAAAAAGGCGTTCCAGTGTACCCAGCGTGTCGATAATCGGTCTAAGGAAATCGATCGGAAGGGTCTGCACTTCATCTAAGATGAGCACACTGTTGGCAATGTTGTGCAGTTTCCGGCAGACGGATGGCCGATTGCTGAACAATGACTCGAATAATTGTACATTGGTGGTCACGATAATGGGATAATCCCAGTTTTCGGTAGCGAGCTTGCACTTCAGGTTATCATCGCTCTGGCCGTTGTCGTCGAAAGCAAAATCGGAATGATGCTCCAATACGTTTTCTTCTCCGAATATTCCTTTCAGTACGGCAGCGGTCTGGACGATGATGCTTGTATAGGGAATGGCGATGATGATTCGTCGTTGCTGGTTCCGAATTGCATGACGCATGGCCCACAGGACAGAGGAAAGCGTCTTTCCTCCGCCGGTCGGAACCGTGAGGCTGAACAGACCGGGGGGCGTCTCACTTAGTTCAAGACATTTTTGCTGAACATAATTCCGAATGCGGTTGACTTCCGTATCTTTTGTGTTTTTTTTGAGTTGGTTCAAATGCACCTCCAAAAGCGGCATCAACGACGCCAACGAATATTCAGTGTTTCTAAACACAGACTGATCTGGATTCATGAAAGCTTCAGTATCGAGCCGGTCAGCATCGACCAAACAGCTGAAGAGCATCCGGATGATATGATGAATGTCTTTTGGCTTGATATCAGTTCTCGGAATCTGAAGATCGGCTGAAATCTGCTGCCTAGACACATCAGAAGGAATATTCCGCTTTAAAATATATTCCCATTCACCACTGTCGTATAGTCCCCTGTGATGGCCCATTAAGGCATTCGTGATCAAGGGGGATTGTTTTGGAAAAAGTTCCTTTGCGAGAAGTGCTCCTACATAGGCGTGATCGTAGTTTCCTTCCACATGGACGGACGGGTCATAACCGCTCTCCCGCATGATGTGTTGCTGAAATGCATGACGTTCCTTTCCAGAATCATGCAAGAGCCCCATAACTCTCCCCCACTCACCATATCCGAATTCTCCGGCAAAACGTGCGGCTAGTCTGGCAACCCCTTCGCAATGCTCCGCGTTCGATTGGATTTCCCATTTTCCATCTTTTTCCTTTATATGTGAAATAATTGGCATGTCTTTCGTGTTGTAGTTGATGTATTAAAGGTACTAAAAATTCATCGTGCTTAATCTTATTTAATGCAAAAATAACATACGATTGTGCCAAAGTAGAGGGGTAAGTGATTTTTTTGTTGATTTTCTCATCCTGACCTGATACTACTAACTCTGACTAACTAACTGTACTGTTTCACGTAAATCATTGGATTTGAACTTATTACAGAATTCAATCGGTCATAAATCAGACGGATTGAAATCCCGAACTGCCTGATCAGCAACGAACGGAACACTGCTGTTTCAAACTTGAAAAGACTTGAAAGGTCGATTCAGGACAAGGTCGATGCCACATTAACCCCAATTACTTGGTCAAAACAACATGAATCCTTTCAGGTTGTTCGTATTTAAAAGACAAATAATTATTTTTGTTAAATACGAACAAACGACAACATTCAACACTTGCTATCAATGAACACCAAAACCCTCATCTGCTGTTTCGCCATCGCGGTCGGTTCCGCATGCAATCCGGTTCTCGATGGACAACCAAACAACAGGATCACCCCTCCCGCGTATCCGTTGGTTTCCATCGACCCTTACACAAGCATCTGGTCAAATACGGACAATCTCTATGATGGGCCGACCATCCATTGGACCGGGAAACCTTTCCCGCTTGTCGGAGTCGCCAAAGTGGACGGAACATCATATCGTTTCATGGGGATCGAAGACTTGGATCTCTCCACTCTTGTTCCAACTGCCGACAATGGCGGGTGGGATTGTACGTACACAATGGAAAAGCCGGCCGACGATTGGATGGACATTTCATTTGACGATTCTTCGTGGAAAAAGGGAAAGGGTTGTTTCGGCACAAGGAACGAACGTACGGCCGGAACTTTCTGGCAAGGAGGGAGCGTCTGGGTCAGAAGGATCGTGGATGTTCCCGCTATCGACAAAGGAGAGAGGCTTTATCTCCTGTACAGCAACGATGACATTGCCACCTTTTACATCAATGGCGTGGAAGTATTCTCGACAAGGGAGGTCCACCACGACGCCAGAATCGCGCTGGACGAAAAATCGGCAGAGGCACTGATAGCAGGCAAGAACGTGCTTTCAGCCACCTGCGAGGACACCGGCGGACTGGCAGTCCTTGATTTTGGACTCGCTGTCGAGAAGAATGATGGAAAACCCGTCCTCACAAACACCGCGAATCAGATCTTCGCCGACGTAGAGGCTACACAGACACATTACAACTTTACCTGCGGCTCTGTGGACCTCAGGGTAACCTTCACGGCTCCGCTCCTGATGAACGATCTCGAACTTGTCAGCCGTCCGGTAAATTATATCTCTTACAACGCTGTTTCCAACGATGGCAAGAAGCATGACATATCCCTCTATTTCGAGGCATCACCCCTCATCGCCCTGGACTTCCCTTTCCAGGACAGCGAGAGCGAGGTTGTCAACAACGGGGGTCTCGTTTACGTCAAGACGGGAAGCGTCAGCCAGCAGATTCTCAAGAAAAAAGGAGACGACAGACGAATTGACTGGGGATATTTCTATATGGCGGGAGACAAGGGTTCAACCGCGGCCGGAGTCGGGCATGCCGCAGCCCTCAGGCGCTGCTTCGTGGACGGCGGTGATATTTCTACGATTGGCTCACAGGGAGAGAATGCCTCCGGACGCATGGCTCTCGTACAGAATATCGGAAACGTCAAGAAGGCCAAAGGGAAGGTTCTCATCGGATATGACGACATCTATTCAATCCAGTATTTTGAGGAAAACCTCCGTCCATACTGGAACAAGGAAGGCGACAAGTCCATTTTCGACGCCTTCAGCGCCGCCGACAATGAATATTCATCACTCATCAGGAAGTGTAACGAATTCGACAAGCAGCTCATGAAGGATGCCGAGAAGGCGGGAGGGAAGAAATATGCCGAACTCTGCGCGCTTGCCTATCGTCAGGCTGTCCATGCCCACAAGCTCGTAGAGGCGCCCAACGGCGATCTTCTCTGGCTCTCCAAAGAGAACAACAGCAACGGTTCCATCGGCACTGTGGACGTGACCTATCCGTCCTCGCCACTCTTCCTCCTCTACAACCCAAAACTCGCGGAAGGTCTGATGAACCACATCTATTACTATTCCGAAAGCGGCAAATGGACGAAGCCTTTCCCTGCACATGACGTCGGGACCTATCCGATCGCAAACGGCCAGACCTATGGCGGAGACATGCCTATAGAAGAGGCAGGCAACATGATCATCCTCACCACCGCCGTCTGCCATTACCAGAAGGACGCCTCCTACGCGGCAAAGCACTGGGACATGCTCACAACATGGACAGAATACCTCGAAGCGTTCGGTCTCGATCCGGAGAACCAGCTCTGCACCGATGATTTCGCCGGTCATTTCGCCCACAATGCCAACTTGTCGATAAAGGCAATCCTCGGCATCGCATCGTACGGCTACCTTGCAAAGATGCTCGGGAAGGATGACCTCGCCGATAAATATACCCAAATGGCCAGGGCCTTCGCAAAAGAATGGATGAAGATGGCGGATGACGGAGACCACTACCGCCTCACATTCGACAGGCCCGGCACGTGGAGCCAGAAGTACAACCTCGTATGGGACAAACTCCTCGGGCTTGACATTTTCCCGAAAGAGGTTGCCGAAAAGGAACTCGCCTACTATCTCAAGATGCAGAATCCCTGGGGACTTCCGCTTGATTGCAGGGAGACCTACACCAAGACGGACTGGATCATCTGGACGGCCACGCTTGCTGACAACATGAATGATTTCCAAGCATTTGTAGATCCCGTCTGGAAGTTTATGGATGAAACTGAGGACAGGGTGCCGATGTCTGACTGGGTATTCACAGACAGACCCGTCCATAGGGGCTTCAAGGCACGCTCAGTTGTCGGTGGCTACTTCATCAAAATGCTTGAGTACCTCAAATAATACGTCCGAAAGTTTTCCGGACACAGATGTTAGCATCTATGAAAAAGAAACTTCTGCTGATTTCTGCGATCTCCATCCTGGCTGCAGGTTGCAGCCAGTACAAACAGTTCTCCAATCCTGTGATTGATCAGGACTGGCCGGATCCTACTGCCATCTACAATCCTGATGACGGCTATTACTACTCCATCGCCACGGGAGTCAACCGGACACTCATGCGCAGCTCCAACCTCTGCGAATGGGAGCAGACGGACATCCGTCCTTTCGACCAGGAGACGATCAGGAAAATAAGGCAGCTCGGCCCTGACGTCTGGGCTCCGCAATTTGCCCGCATCGATGGCCGATACCTCATCTACGTCACCGTCAGAAGCAGTGCGGAAGATTCCAGAATCGTTGTCCTGTCCTCCCCTACCATCAAGGGTCCATACAAGTTCGAGAACGTTGTAACCGACTCCAATGTCACCGGAATCAAGGACACAATCGATCCTTTCGCTTTCGTCGACGATGAGACCGGCAAGGTGTGGCTCGTGTTCGGAAGTGTCGGAGGAATCCATCAGGTGGAACTCTCGAAGGATGGTCTTTCTTTGGCCGAAGGCGCGACCTATAAGCATATTGCAGGTCAGGACATCAACAACGACAATGCCAGGCTCTCCGTATTTGAAGGAAGTTATGTCTATAAGAAAGACGGGTGGTGGTACTTGTTCGCCAGCGCGGGTCGATACAACGACTACTCCTATGCGATTGTAGTCGGGAGAAGCAAGTCCGTGAGCGGTCCATTCCTCACGAAGGAAGGCAAAGATATGGCCGAAGGCTTCGGTACCGCCATACTGGCCTCCAGCCCTTATGACAAGTTCTACGGTCCCGGACACAACGGGGAGATCTTCATCGACAAAAACGGAGACACATTCATGATCTATCACGTCCATGTGGGAGACTACCGCGAGGCGCGCAACCGGAGAGGCTACAATCCAAGGCCGATGAACATCCAAAGACTATATTGGGGAAAAGACGGATGGCCGTATTTCAATCATGACGAGATCGAGGGGGGAAAAATAAGAGTGAAATAATCTTGAATATATCAACGTCTGCCGGATATTAGTTTCAACCGGCATAGCGGCGGCCTTGCTACCGAGCGCAATAGAGCCTCCCCTGTTCGGCGCGGACGATGCGGACCGTGGCGCCTTTGGGAATGTAGCCGACATCGACCGTGGCTTCGTAGATCTTCCCGTCGATTTCCACCTTGCCCGCCGGTTTCAGGTCCGTAAAGACCCGGGCTTCCCGCCCCACAAGGTCCTGCATGCCGGTTTTTACCCCGACAAAGCCTTCTTCTCCGGTCAGGGATTGACGCAGAGCGACTTCGTTGAAAGCCCTCGTGGGATAGAGTTTCCCGAGCATCCAGATTCCCAGGAAAACAGAGGCGGAGAAAGCGATCAGGACCTGTCCCGTAGGCCAGAGGACGGGCTTGATATCCAAAGTGCCGTCGAAACGGAAGAGTTCGCTGTTGTCCACCGCAGCGAAAATAAGGGAAACCAAGATGGCGAGGATGCCCAGGATGCCGGTAATGCCGAAGCCCGGAATCACGAAAAGTTCGAGCGCCAACAGGACAAGCCCTACGATGAACAAGGCAATCTCCCAGTTCTCCGCTAGATTCACGATGTACAGGGGCGAGAAGTAGAGAACCGCTCCGAGTAGGGCGACGAGGGCAGGAATTCCGATGCCCGGGGTCTTGAATTCGAGGTAGATGCCGCCGAAAATCATCAATAAAAACAGGAAACGGATACTGAGCATCGCCTCCGCGGCCTTTTCCGCCCCGGTCTGCGTAAACTCGATCAGTTCGTAGTCCGGCCCGTCAGCGAGCGTGCGGGCAACTTCGTCCACGCTTTCGCGGATCCCGTCGCAGAAACCGACCTTCAGCGCCTCGGAAGGCGTGAGACTGAGCACGCGAGCCGTGTCCACCATCTGTTCCGCCAATTGCGGATCCCGCCCCGTGGCCTCGGCCGTGGAGCGCATCATTCCCCGCATGAAACTCTGGTACTTATCCGGCATCGGCTGCCCGCTCATGCCGTTCACGACAGTCGCCGCGCCGATGGTGCTTCCGGTCCTCATGTAGATGAAATCACAGGCAATGCTGATCAAGGCTCCGGCAGACGCAGCCTGCAGATTGATGAAGACGGCGACCGGAATGTCGCACTTGAGAATGGCGGCCCGAATGCTGTCGGCAGCCTCCAAAGTCCCTCCGTAAGTATCCAAGTCCAGGAGAAAGTAATCGGCATCTTGCTTGTTTGCATCGGAAAGCGCCTTTGTAACGCGGTTGCGGGCAACTTCATCGATCGTTCGATCGAGGCGGAGACGGAAGATGACCGTCTTTTCCTTCGCTCCTGCGGTCAGGACGGACAGGCATACCAGCAGGGCGGTCAAAAATATTTTTTTTAGCGAATTCATCGGTCGAGGGCTGATTCTGCAAACACAAAAATAACATAATTTCCATTTATTTGCGTAAATTTGTAATCCAAAGAAAAACAATCACGACGCGATTATGCTTCTTGACATGCTCAATCCGGCGAAGGCGACCATGGGGCTGCTGCTCCTGATTCTTTTGGGAGGATTGGCCCTGATCGTGATCGGTGCCGATTGGCTTGTGGACGGCTCCACAGCCATCGCCAGAAAATTGAAAGTCAGCGAATTCGTTATCGGATTGACCATCGTGGGCATGGGCACGTCGACCCCTGAAATGGTCGTAAGTTTCATGGGGGCGCTGCAAGGCAACGCGGACATCGCCGTCGGCAATGTCGTCGGCTCGAACATTTTCAACGTCTTGTTCATCCTAGGGGTCACCGCGATGATCTGGCCGATGAATATGACGAAGAGCAATATGAAACGCGACATCCCGATCAACATCGGGGTTACGCTTCTCCTCATCTTCCTGGGCATGAACAAAACCATCACCGGATGTGGAAACAATGTACTCAGCCGGCTGGACGGAGCGCTCTTTCTGATTTTGTTCGCGGTCTACCTGATCACCGCCTTCCAGCAAAAACCCAAATTCCCGTCCGATGCTGTCCATACCAAAAACATCCGGACGCCGATAGCCGTGCTGTCCATTCTCGTCGGGCTGGGCGGCTTGATTTTGGGCGGAAATCTCTTCGTGAACTATGCGACCGAGATCGCGACGCGGATCGGTGTCAGCGACAAGTTCATCGCGGTCACGGTGCTGGCAGCAGGCACATCCATGCCCGAACTCGCCACCTGTGTGGCAGCCGCCCTGAAAAAAAGAGGGCAACTGGCGCTGGGCAACATCTTGGGCTCCAACATATTCAACATTCTGTTCATCCTCGGCGGATCCGCGCTGATCTGCCCCCTATCCTTCGACGGAGGCGGCCAACCCAATTCCGGCATGAACTATGTCGATCTCAGCGTGCTGCTCCTCAGCGCCATCCTGCTCTGGTCCAGCGCTTACACCGGACACCGCCGCCGGCTCGACCGCGCGGACGGACTCATCCTGCTGCTGGTCGCGGTTGGCTACATGATCTGGCTCTTTATCCATCTTTAAAAATCAATACCATCGCATATGAAATTCAAAGGAACAAAGTATCAGTTGCTCAATGTCGGTTCCGGCCGTATCTTCGACGATCAGGGCTGGACGTTGACGGATCCCGAAGGCGGCGCGCCTTCCCTGATCCGAGCAGTTTACGAGAACAAACAATTCACAGTCCGCGAGGACCTGAAAGGGCTCTACAAGTATGCTGACTGGCTGCCCATCCATCGCACGCTGCGGCGTTCGCATGCGCCGGTGACCTACAAGAGCCGCGGGCTTGCCGAATACCTGGGCATGGAGAATCTCTACATCACCCTCTCGGGCTATGTCCCGAAGCGCGGGGCCCGGATGGAGACTTGCACCTTCAAAGAAACGGAGGCCTTCTCCGTGTGTGCCCGAATGAAGAAGAACGAAAAACGCATCCTGGTAATCCAGTCCGCCGGCAATACAGCCCGCGCTTTCGCGCGGGTCTGTTCGGACAACGACATTCCGCTTGTGGTCTGCATCCCAAACGACAATGTCAACGATTTATGGTTCTTGAAGAAGCTCAAGCCCTGCGTAAAGATTGTCGCGACCCCGCATGGAACCGACTATTACGATGCCATCAGCCTGGGCGAAAAACTTTGCAAAGATCCGAGATATATGGCGGAAGGCGGAGCGAAAAACGTCGCTCGGCGGGACGGAATGGGCACAACCTTGCTGAGTGCCGTGTCCGTGATCGGAAAGATTCCTGATGCCTATTTCCAGGCTATCGGGAGCGGAACAGGAGCCATCGCCGCATGGGAAAACGCACTACGGCTCGGCGAGGACGGACGTTACGGGGAGAACCGGATGCGGATCTACTGCGTCCAAAACGCGCCGTTCACGATCATGTACGATTCCTGGAAGGCGGATTCGAGGGATCTGCTGCCGCTGAGTCCGGAGGAGTCGCGCCGGAACTCCGAGGTGATCTTAGCCAAAGTGCTATCCAACCGAAAACCTCCCTATAGCCTCGCCGGCGGCCTGTACGATGCCTTGAAACAGTCAGGCGGAGACATGTACAAGGTCACGAACGACGAGATCGTCTACTGGATGCTGCAGATGTTCAACAAGGAAGGCTACGATATATTCCCGGCCGCCTCGGCCGCAGTGGCCGCATTGAAGCAAGCCTTGGAGGAAGGAACCGTCCGTCCGGACGAGACGGTGATGCTGAACATCACGGGGGCCGGGATGCTGAACGCTACCAGCAAGGGATTCGAACTCAAAACCCCCGATTTGGTATTGAGTCCGGACCTCTCTCCCGAAGAGATCATTTCGTCCGTGGACAAATTGTTCTGACGGGCCTTTCTATTCCCTTCTGAGCGGGATCCCGGCGGCGAGGCGCTCCTTGTCCGTCACCGGATTCGCATAGATGCGCAGGAAGATCTCCCGGAGATTTTCACGGTTCAGTTTTCTTTCCACCTTGTTCAACTGGTGCTCGGTGTACTCTGTGAAGGCTTCCAGGTCTTCCGGGGTGTACAGATCGGCATACCTAAAGCTCTTGTTCACCATGTCATAGGCCATGAAATTCGTTTTCCAAAGCCTGTAGCCTTCGATGATGCGCTTGTCGACCGCGTGGCGGATCGCCTGGTAGCGGTCGTTCTTGTCGCAGTAGGAGGCCTCTTTGATCTCGTCTGAGGTAAGGGGCTCACCGATATTGAGGTGTACGTTCCCCTTTTTCTGCCGGATTCCGATGACGATGCTGTGCAGATCCTCGGTGTGCTTCTTTACATATTTCTCTGTGCGGGAAATCAGGATCTCACGGGCTTTGCGGACATCGCAGGGCTCGTATTCGTATGAAATGCTGAGCGGGGTGATGCGGAGTTCCTCGAAATTCTCCCTGAAAGTACCGGTGCCGCTCATGTCGAGCATCTTGAGGAGCCCTTGCTCGGTCGTGTCAATCCCATCCTTCGTTCTTCCCTGGCGCTGCGCGAGCCAGATGGATGCCCGGCCGGAGGTGATGGTCTCCCGGATGTATTGGGAAAGCAATTGAGAAGAAAGATAGAGTTCGCGGGCTGAGATCCCCCGAATCACCGTGATCATCCGGTTTGAGCGGAGCAGATATTCGATGGTCTTGCTCTGCTTGATGAGATTGTCTCCCACGCAGATTTCAGTCATTGGAATCCCGTTCGTGTACAGCACATACTGTGTGATGGCGGGATCCAGGATGATGTCCCGGTGATTGGACATGGCCAGAAAAGGTCCGTTGTGCTCCTTGATGTATCGGATGCCGTCGTAAGAAAAATTATGGATGGTATTATTGATTACCCAGTCCACCGCGCGGCTCATAACCATCTGCTGGTACTCATCGATGCTGCGCACGCTTTTGAGCGCGTCCCGCAGAAAGGTCATGGGCTCGTTCGGGAAAAGATATTCAGAAATAGCGAGTACGGCGGGATGATCCGCCACCTTGTATAAGGCCGCTACAGCTTCTTCATCGGTGTACGGACCTATGTTTTCGAAATCGGAAGTATGATCCGTCATATATACAGATTTATCGTACCTACAAATCTAAATAATTCCTTTCATTTCACAAAATCCCGACGGAAGAGCAAGGAACTGTCTCCGTAACTCAAGAACCGGAAATCATGCGAAAGGGCATAGTCGTAGATCGTTCTCCAATCCCCTCCGACGAAGGCGGCGATCAGCAGGATGAGCGTACTCTCCGGCTGGTGGAAATTGGTGACCATCAGATCGACCGCACGGAACCGGAATCCCGGCACGATGATGATCCGCGTTCCGACCGCGAGTTCCTGCAATCCGTGGTTTTCCAAATAGGAGACGATGGCTTGCAACGATTCTTTCCAGGAATAGGAATATTCACGCATATAGGGCTCCCACTGCGACACGTCCCCGGGTACGCCTTTCTCCAGACACCGCACGCCGACATAATACAGGGATTCCAAAGTCCGGACGGAGGTCGTTCCTACCGCTATCACCTTTCCTGCGGAGTCCCTCAGCCGCTTGAGCAAGCCGAGACTGACCACAAAGGGTTCCCGGTGCATCGGATGCTCCGTCACGCTGGAATGCTTGACCGGCAGAAAGGTTCCCGCACCGACGTGCAGGCAGACATTTTCCGTCTCGATGCCTTTTTCGCGGATCTCTTTGAATACGCGGTCCGTAAAGTGCAGCCCTGCGGTAGGAGCGGCCACTGAACCGCGTATTTTGGCATAGAAGGTCTGGTAGCGCTCCGTATCGATGGCTTCGGGTTCCCGGTTCAGATAAGGGGGAATCGGAATGTTTCCGCACAACTCAAGCACACGTGAGAAGGGGTTCCGGTCCTGCCAGGCGAATTCCACCACCCCTGTTTCGTGATCGCGGGAAAGAAGCATGGCATTCAGCGCCATGGCTCCGATTTCAGCATCCGCATTCGGATTATAGAGATGAAGGACATCACCTTTCCAGCGTTTCGAATTACCGATGATGCATTTCCAACTGCAGCGCGCGGTGGTAACGAAAGCAGTATTGTATTCCGGCGGTTCGACCGGCTCCAGACAGAAGATCTCGATGTTGGCGCCTGTTTCCCGCTGGAAATGAAGACGCGCCGGTACTACCTTGGTGTCGTTGAAGACCATCACTGCGTCCGAAGGGAGCCAGTCCGGAAGTTTCCTGAATATGCTTTCATACTCCTTTCCGTCCCGGTAGATCAAGAGTTTCGAGGCATCCCGTTCCGGCAGCGGGTATTTCGCGATACGCCGATCCGGAAGGTCGTAACGATAATCTTCAATCAGTATCCGAGGAATCACTATCTGTCTTTCTGGAATCCGCGCAAATCTACACAATCTTGCGGAAATACTGAAATTCTGCCGTTGATTCCGGAGGCTGGTATAGATGCTATCTCAACATTCTCCTCAATATTTGTTTACATAAATAAACTTTGTGTTTATAATTGTAAATATATGTTAATAATTACCAATAATTAAATTATGTAACATAAAGAATTGTTATAGCTAAATTTTAAATATCATAACTGACTTATTATCAGATATTTATTTACTTTATATAAAGTTGGCCGATATGTAGTTTCTCTAACATTCTTGGTAATTGTTGAGGAATCTATATAAACAATGAGAAATGATTTACTCTAATACTTAATAATCAGATATTTATATTATTTATTATAAAGTATTGCTTTGCTGCTGTTGTACATATATGTAAACTAATATACATATGTTACATATCAAAAATTGTTGATTATTCCAATTCATTTGCCTACATTTGTAAACAATCCGTCAATTTTATGAACAACCGTCTTCAACAATTTTTGGCTGCTGAAAACATCTCCCAGTCTCAATTCGCGGACAGCATCCAGGTCGCGCGAGCCAGCGTCTCGCATATTCTCGCGGGTCGCAACAAGCCGGGCTTCGACTTCCTCGAGCGAATGGCGCGGAGATATCCCAATCTCAGCCTGGAATGGATGATCAGCGGAAGGGGCAAGATGTACAAAGGTCAGGAAGACCTAACGGCGGAGCCCTTTGACGAACCGGAGGAGGAGGACCGCCCGGTCCCGTCTAAACATCCGTCACTGTTTGAGGACCAAGATCTTCCGTCCTCGAAAGAAGCAGAACCGGAAGATCCGGAACGGAGGATCTCAAAGATTGTCGTGTTCTACGACAATGGTACGTACCGGGAAGTGTTCTGAAATTGCAGGATTTTGCGTATAATTGCGACAACAACCTGAATTTTGGAATGTACAAGCTCCTGATCCGCCCCTTTCTTTTCAAATTTTTACCGGAAACCGCGCACAACCTGACGCTGCGGGCGCTGGGACTCCTGAGTCGGATCCCGCTTGCTACTGCTGTCTTAAGGTGCATATACGATTGCAAGACAACCTGTCTGGAGCAGGAACTATTCGGGTTGCGCTTTCCGCACCCCGTCGGACTGGCGGCAGGACTTGACAAAAACGGGGAATACTACAACGAATTGTCCTGTTTCGGCTTCTCTTTCATTGAAATCGGTTCTCTGACCCCCAAGCCCCAATCCGGCAATCCCAAGCCTCGTCTCTTCAGGCTCCCCCGGGACAAGGCGATCATCAACCGGATGGGGATCAACAACAAGGGTATCCGGCATGCGATCGATAACCTGAACGAAGACCCGCCCGGCATGATTCTGGTGGCCAGCATCGCGAAAAACTCCTCCAGCAGTTCGGACGAAGAGATACAGAAAGACTACGAGACCGCGTTTTCCCTGCTTTACGACTTCGTGGACATGTTCACGCTCAATATATCCTGTCCCAACGTGGAAGGCGTTCAGAGCCTTCAGGATGTCTCTTTTCTCTCGGACATCGTCGACCCGCTGCTCGATCTCAGGCTCTGCTATGATGTTTACAAACCGGTCCTGGTGAAAGTTTCCCCCGATCTGCCTTTCGAGCAACTGGACGAAATCCTGGACTACTGCATGCTTTCCGGGATCGATGGCATCGTGGCCGGGAACACGACCACTTCGCGAGACGGACTGTCCGCGAGTCCGGAGCTGATCCGGGAGATCGGGCCCGGAGGGCTTTCCGGCGCCCCGCTTTTCCGGAAAACTCTGGAACAGGTGAAGCATATTCACATCCACACCAAGGGCAGACTGCCGATCGTCGGTTGCGGCGGGATCCAGACTCCCGAGCAGGCGCAGGAAATGCTGGATGCAGGCGCTTCCCTGCTGGAAATCTACACGGGCTTCATCTACGAAGGGCCCGCCCTGGTACGGAAAATTGTCAAGTTTCTCGACAACCGGAAGAAAAATGAACATAGCAAAACTGAATCAACATGACGCAAGCTTCCATATGCACGATCGGTGATGAAATCCTGATCGGTCAGATCATCGACACCAATTCTTCCCACATCGCCGCCTCTCTGGAAGAGATCGGTGTGCGGGTAACGCGCATGCTTTCGTTCAGCGACGAGCATGGGGAAATCACCCGCAACCTGCTGCGCGAACTTGGTCAAAACGACATTGTGATTACGACAGGAGGCCTCGGACCGACCAAGGATGACATCACGAAGGCTGCCTTGGCAGAGATTTCCGGCAGCAAGGCTTATGTGGAGAGCGCAGAGCAGCTGGCCATCGTCCGCTCGATCCTCCATTGCCGGGGATTGGACTTGCTGGACATCAACCGGGCCCAGGCCCTGGTTCCGGATACCTGCGAAGTGATTCCAAACCGGAAAGGGACAGCCCCCATCATGGTTTTCCGTTTTCCCGAAGAGAGATTCGGGCATTCGGCGACCTTGTATTCCCTTCCGGGAGTTCCCTATGAAGCGCTTGCCGCCCTTCCGGAGATCCTTGCGGACATCCAGGCGCGCCACGCCCTAACGGACATCTTCCACAAGAGCATCATGTGCTTCGGCATGGCGGAATCCGCGCTCTCCAAGCGTATCGAGGACTGGGAAGACAGCCTTCCGGAAGACATCTACCTAGCCTATCTGCCGAATCCGCTCACCGGCGTGCGGCTCCGGCTTTCCATCTACGGCGGTGTGAAAGAAGAGGAGGAAAAGCGCATTGACGCTGAATTTGAGCGTCTGAAGCCGCTTTTGGGTACGATGATCTATTCCCTGGAGGATGACACCCTCGAGAATGCCATCGGCAGCCTGCTGCGGGGCACCGGGAAAACGGTAAGCGCGGCGGAATCCTGTACCGGAGGAGAAATCGCCCACCTGCTGACGAGTGTTCCCGGATCTTCCGAATACTTTCTGGGTTCCGTCACCTCGTACGCGATCCCTGTCAAAGAAAAGGTACTGGGCGTTCCGGGGGAAATCATCAATACCCACGGCGTTGTCAGCGCCGAAGTGGCCGCCGCTATGGCGGAAGGGGTTAAGAACTTGACGGGCAGCACATACTCCGTCGCTACGACCGGCCTCGCCGGCCCATCCGGAGACGGGGACAATCCAGTAGGAACCGTATGGATCGGAGTGAGTGGTCCCCATGGCACCGAGACCGTCCGTAAGCGGTATAACGATGACCGGAAGCGCAACATCGAACGCTTTTCCGCTGCCGCGCTGGATACATTACGGCAATATGTGCTAAAGGATTTAATCAATTGTAAATAAAGCAATATAACATAAATGTTTTAATATATAACATTTATGTTATATCCTAATTGATTTCGATGCGGACGGTCAAAAATCCGCTTATAAAGAATTGGCTATCACTTCGTTGAAAACACGGAGGAAATTCGCGCCGGCCACTTTCTCGATTTCATCGTCGGAATAGCCTCTCCGGTGCATTTCCGCGAATATCTTGCCCATTTTGGACACATCTTCCATCCCCTTCGGAGTCACCTCGATGCCGTCGAAATCGGAACCGATCCCGACATGTTCGATGCCCGCGACCCGGACAGCATGGTCGATGTGATCTACGATCACCTTCCAAGAGGGACGGGGCAAGGCAGCCAGTTCTTCGAAAAAGGCGTCTTTGGCTGCGATTTTTTCAGGATTCGCCGGATCCGCGATCCATTCGCGCTCGATCCACTCCTTGTCCCGAAGACCGGAACGGCGCAGCGCCTCTGCAAAGGGATCGGACAGGAATACGGGATAGAAATTGATCTGGACGACTCCCCCGTGATCGGCCAGCGTACGGAGCATCTCGTCCGTCAGATTCCTCGGATGGTCCGCAAGCGCCCTGCAGCAGGAATGGGTCGATACGATCGGAGACCGGGAGCAGCGGATGCAGTCGTAGAAGGTTTCGTCCGATGCGTGGGCGATGTCCACGATCATCCCGAGCCGGTTCATCTCGGCCACGACCTCGCGGCCGAACGGGCTCAATCCATGCCAGCGACACCCTTCCGAGGCCGCGTCGCCGATTTCATTGTCGCCGTTGTGGGTTAGGGTAAGATAGCGGACCCCCAGCCTGTAGAAAATCCGGAGCAGGGAAAGAGAACGTTGGATGGGCGCCCCGTTTTCCATTCCCAGGAAGATGGAAAGCAAACCTTTCGACTTGTTCGTCCGGGCATCGTCCGGGGTCAATGCCAGTGTCGCCTGGTCGCTTCGGGCTTCAAGAGCATCGAAAACAGCACCGAGCATTTCGAGCGCATAACGGGTGGATGCGTCGGGAGAAAGGTCTTTCGGTGTGTACAAAGCGAAGAAAGCCGCGTCGACTCCCCCGGCTTTCAGTTTCGGAAGATCGACCTGCGCGCCGACATTGTTCTTTCCGATGTCGCGCCCGCGCATCAATTGAGAGGGCGTGTCGCAATGGGAATCGAGTACCAGCATAGGACTAGTGCCGGAGTACGGAAGAATTCTCGATCCGGACAATCTTCACCTGGGGCTCCCCGGCATAAAGGACAGTCGCGCCTTTGGAGAGATCCAATTCCAGTTCGTCGTCTACTGAAATGTTTACGGAGGTTCCGGACGCGGCGATTGATGCGGTCAGAACGTGGAATTTAGAAGCGTCCACTTTCGAGAAAGTGCCGCTTCCGTTCACGATTAGACTGAATCCGGTACCTCCCAGGGTGAGGGCGGAGGAATTAGCGGCGATAATTTCAACATCGTCGGCATCCCCGTTCAGAATCAAGGAAGCGGATCCGGAATTGTCAGCGATGAGTTTCTTGGTGTCGAGGTCGAGATTCACCTTCGCGTTTCCGGAAGCCTTCAGGTTCAATTCATCACATATAACATCGAGGTCCAGATTCGATCTCTTGTCGCAGACGATCGTGACGGTCGCGGCATCTACGGAAAGATTCCGCGCGACGGCGCTTCCTGAGAGGGTCACCTCGAAGTGATCCGATTCGATCGGATCCAAAGCGGTGAAAGTCGCTTCGTCGGTCAGTGAAAGCGCGCTCAGCGCCGGAAGATAGACGACTGCGTTCAGCACGGGATCCGGAGCGCTCTTGCCGCGATACAGCTTCCTGACCTCCTTCGGGAGGGATTTTTCATTCAGGTCCAGGTACAGGGTATTTCCCCTCACGTAGCATTGGACATAGTCTTGAAGCGCGTCGTCGACGGTAAGTTTGACCCCGTAGTTTTCGTCTTGATTCATGGTAATGCTGAAGTTGCTGGATGCGATGATGACATCGAACGCGGAAAAATCACGCTCTATGTCCCGCCTCTGTCCGAACAAAATTAAAGGCACAAGGGCTAAAGTCCCCATTATCAATTTCTTCATATTCATCATTTAATTATGTAGTTTATACCATTCTTCGGTTTTCGCTTCCAAATCGCGCTTGCATTCCAGGTACGTCCGCGTCAGTTCCATCAGATCGTCCTGCTCGCGCGGCTGCGCGAGAATCGCTTCGATTCCCTTCATCTTATCCTCTAATTTACCGATTGTATCTTCAAGGAAATCAATTCGTTTCTTTATCTGACGCTCTTGCTTCGAAAGTTGCTTTCGTTCTTCGAAGTTGCGCTGCGCTTCTTCCTTTTTGTCCCTGTCTTCGACTGAAGTTTCAGTTGGAACGGAACTGAATCGCCTTTCCAGTTCCCGGAGGTTTTCGAGTTTCCGCTTTTCCAGAAAATCCTGCACGCTGCCCAGATGCTCCCGGACCTTTCCATCGCGGAATTCGTACATCTTGTCCACCAGCCCGTCCAGGAAATCACGGTCATGGGATACCACAATGAGTGTGCCATCGTAGGCTTTCAGCGCCTGTTTGAGGATGTCCTTCGACTTGATGTCCATGTGGTTCGTGGGTTCGTCCAGGGCGAGTAGATTGTAAGGCTGGAGCATCAACTTCGCCATCCCGAGCCGGGACCGCTCCCCGCCGCTGAGCACGCTCACCTTCTTGTCTATGTCCTCACCCCGGAAGAGGAATTGTCCCAGAATGTCCCGCAGCCGTGTCCGGATCTCCCCTGTCGCGATGTGCTCCAGGGTCTCGAATACCGTCAAGTTCCGGTCCAGGATGTCTTGCTGGTTTTGCGCGTAATACCCCATCGAAACATTGTAGCCGGTTCGCGCTTCGCCCGAAAAAGGCTGCAGTTCCCCTGCGATCACGCGCATCAGGGTGGTTTTACCCTCGCCGTTCCGGCCGATGAGGGCGACTTTCTCGCCGCGGCGGATTTCTACGTCCGCATCTCTGAACACGACCTTCCCGGGGTATCCGACTGTCATGCCGCTTCCCTTGAAGACGACATCGCCGGAACGGGGAGCCGGCGGAAATTTCACGGTGAGCTTCACCTGGTCCGTCTCGTCAATCTCCAGCCGTTCCAATTTCTCAAGTGCCTTGATCCGCGACTGCACCTGGTTGGACTTGGTGGGTTTGTAGCGGAACCTCGCGATGAACTCCTCCGTCTTTTCGATCATCCGCTGCTGATTCTCGTATGCCGCCTGCTGCTGCGCGAGGCGATCCTTGCGGAGTTCGACATAGCGGGAGTAGGGCACCTTGTAGTCATGAATATGTCCGAGAATGATTTCCACCGTCCGGTTCGTAACGTTGTCGAGGAATTTACGGTCGTGGGAGACCATCAGCAGCGAACCGCGGAAATTCTTCAGATAATCTTCCAGCCATTCGATGGATTCGATGTCCAGGTGGTTTGTCGGCTCGTCCAGGAGCAGGGCCTCCGAACGGGAAAGCAGGATCTTCGCCAGCTCAATCCGCATGTTCCAACCCTGACTGAAGGTTTCGGTCCTGCGACCGAAATCTTCGTCCTTGAAGCCGAGCCCCAGCAGGGTCTTCTGCGCGAGAACCTCCGGGGGTTCTGAGTGGCTGATCGACAGGACGTCCGTCAATTCCCCCAGCCGCGTGATCAAGGCCGTGTAGGCGTCAGACTCGTAATCCGTCCGTTCGGCCAATTGGCGGTTGATTTCTTCAACTTCCAATTCCAGGGCGGAGAGATGGTCAAAGGCGGTCATGGTCTCCTCGATCACGGTTCTCCCCTTGTGATGCGACATGATCTGCGGCAGATAGCCGATGCCCATTCGAGAAGGCTTTTCGATGGTCCCCGAAGTAGGGGCCTGCAAGCCGCAGATCAGTTTCATGAGTGTGGACTTCCCGGCTCCGTTCCTTCCCACCAAGCCGATCTTGTCTCCGGCGCTGATGTGGAAGTCTATCTGGTCGAGCAAGGTGAAGCCGCCGTAAGCGACTGTGATTCCATTGATCGAAATCATGACTCGGGCTTTGCTTTCCTGCAGCTCAGCACACTCAGCTCGAAGAGCAGATACAGCGGCGCGAAGGCGACCAAGAGGGAAAAGGGATCCGCCGGGGTGATGAAGGCTGCTATGATCAGAAGGATCACGATGGCGTGCCTGCGGTATTTGATCAGCATCTCGCGGGTGATGATACCAATCCGGGACAGGATGGTGACCGCAGCCGGAAATTCGAAGACGATCCCGAAAGCGAGCAATGTCGAAGTGAAGAGGGAAATGTACGACTGAAGTGAAATCGTGTTCTGGACGCTGTCGCTGATGGTATAGCCGAGGAAGAAATTTAGGGAGATCGGTACGATCAGATAGTAGCCGACGGCAAGTCCGACGTAGAAGAGAACGGAGACAAAGAGGAACACCGTACGGACGGTGCGCTTTTCATTTTCGTACAGGGCGGGCGCGATGAATTTCCAGATCTCGAAAGTGATGTAGGGAAAAGCCAAGATGAAACCCAGCGAGAAGGCTACTTTCAGGTGGACGAAGAACTGCGTCGTGATTTCCAGGTTGACGAGGGTCATCCGCATCTCCATCCCGAGCCACCGGTATATGCAGAAATCGCTCCGCGCCGGCGCCAATACGATCCCGTCGAAAACCAGCCGCTTGAAACAGAAGACCGCGACGCTGAATACAGTAATGGCTAGAACGGAACGGAAAATCGTCCCCCTCAGCACATCGAGATGGTCCCAGAAGGACATCTCTACCTGGCGGTCGCGTTCAGGCACGGGCTATTTCTTCTCGTCTATCTTCCTGATTTCGTCCGGTTCCTTCGCTGTGGATTCCAGATCGCGCTGGATTTCTTTCGTCTCCTTTTCCAGTTCGTTCATCCCCTCCTTGAAGCTCCTGACACCTTTTCCGATCCCCTTCATGAGTTCGGGAATCTTCTTTCCGCCGAAAAGCAACACAATGACGAGGGCGATGATGACCACTTGCCAGGGTCCGACAACACCCATAGGTACAAATACAAACATATTCATGAATATTAAAAGGTTATTGATCATGCAGACGGGATTCGATGATGCTGGAGAGTTTCTCGGGACAGCGGGTCGGCCGTCCGGTCGCCTTGTTCAGGAAGCCGAGGGTCACCTGTCCGCTGACACAGAGGACATCGTCCTGGTTGTAGACCTCCTGGCGGACGACCAGTTTCGCAAGCGGGACACGGTCGATCATCGCGACTACGCGCAGGGTATCCCCCATCTTTGCCGGATGCTTGTAACGGCATTCCACCGACACGATCGGAACGGTTACGCCCTCCTCCTCGCATTGTTCGATGGGGTATCCGCCCTCCTTCATGAGGTTGTTCCGGGCGCACTCGAAATACCGGATGTAGTTCGAGTGGTGGACAATCCCCATCTGGTCGGTTTCGTAGTACCGGACTGGAAAACTCGTCTCAGAGTACATCATAACAAATATGTTAAGAGATAAAACAATTTTGTTTTATTAACAGTTATTCAATGTATTAATCGCATTTTCAAGACTTTCGATCTTGGAAAGGCTGTCCTGTTCCTTTTTCCGCTCCAGGGCGACCACCGCTTCGGGAGCATGGGCTACAAAGGAGGCGTTCCCGAGTTTTTTGCGAACACTTTCCAGGAAATTCCGCTGGTAGGCGAGCTCGTCTTCCAGCCTGCGGACTTCTTCTTCCGGATTCACCAGACCGGAAAGAATGATGAACAGTTCTACCGTACGGACCATGAGCGAGACCCCGCCGGAGGGATCCCCGAAGTCCTCCGTTTGTTCCATCGACGCGATCCCGGCCAGTTTTTCTACCACAGGCAACATCCGCTCCGGGAAATCGCCTTTGATCTTCACCGCGAGCGCTTCTTTCGGAGGGATTCTCTTTTGCTGGCGGATTCCGCGGATCCCGTTCACAACCTCTTCCGCCAGCATGAAATCGGAGAGCAGATCTTCGTCATAGGAACCGGCTTTCGGACTCGGCTGGAAGAGGATGGTCTCCCCTTCCTTCCGTTCGCGCATATTCTGCCAGAGCTCTTCCGTAATGAACGGCATGATCGGATGGATCAATTTGAGCAGGTCTTCGAAATAGGAAAGTGTCGCTTCGTAGGTCGCGCGATCGATCCCCGCCCCGAAGGAAGGCTTGATCGCTTCCAAATACCAAGAGCAGTAGTCATCCCAGAACGTTTTGTAGATCGTCATCAAAGCATCCGAAATGCGGAACTTGGAATAATAATCCTCGACGGTTTCGGTCGTTTGGTTCAACTTATTCTTGAACCAATCCACAGCAACAGAGTTTATATCAGACTGTTGCAAATTATCGTCGATCATCCATCCTTGGATCAGCCGATAGGAGTTCCAGATTTTATTGCAGAAATTTCTGCCCTGTTCCACCTGAGATTCATCGTAGAAGATGTCATTGCCGGCGGATGAACAGAGCAGCATGCCGATCCGCACGGCGTCGGCTCCGTATTTCGCGATCAGATCCAAAGGATCCGGCGAGTTGCCGAGGGTCTTGCTCATCTTCCGGCCGATCTTGTCGCGGACGATGCCGGTCAAGTAGACGTTGCGGAAAGGGACATCCCCCATGAACTCGTTCCCGGCCATGATCATCCGCGCCACCCAGAAGAAGAGGATGTCGGGACCGGTCACCAGATCGTTGGTCGGATAATAGTAGGCCAGATCCGCGTTGGGCTCGCGGCCGGGATGACCGGGCTGATCCGGATCAAAGACGGAAATGGGCCAGAGCCACGAAGAGAACCAGGTGTCGAGTACGTCTTCATCCTGTCGGAGCGTTGCGGCAGTCACCGCGGGATCGATCTTCCGCGCTTCCTCAAGGGCCTTTTCAGCCGTCTCTTCCACGACGAAGCGACCGTCCGGAAGATACCAGGCCGGTATCCGCTGTCCCCACCAGAGCTGCCGGGAAATGCACCAGTCGCGCACGTTTTCCATCCAGTGGCGATAGGAGTTTCGATACTTGTCCGGAATCAGGCTTACCTGGCCGCTTTCTACGGACTCCAGGGCTTTTCTTGCCAATTCGTCCATCTTCAGGAACCATTGCGTCGATAGCTTGGGCTCGATGACCGCGTTCGTCCTTTCGGAATAACCTACCGGAGAGGAATATTCCTCTACTTTTTCCAGGTTGCCGGCATCTTCAAGCATCTTTACGATCTTCTTGCGGGCGACGAAACGGTCCTCCCCCACGAGGATGCAGGCATTTTCATTCAGGCATCCGTAGTCGTCGATGATGTCCAGGATCGGCAGATTGTGCCGGAGACCGATTTCGTAGTCGTGGATGTCGTGCGCCGGGGTGACCTTCAGGCAGCCGGTGCCGAAACCGATTTCGACGTAGGAATCCTCGATGATCGGTATCTCCCGTTGGATCAACGGGATCAGCACCTTCTTCCCTTTCAGCCAATGGTAGCGCTCATCGTCCGGATTGATGCTGACCGCCGTGTCGGCCATAATGGTCTCCGGACGGGTAGTCGCAATCATGATATACCGGTCGGTCGGCTTTCCGTTCCCGTCGGAAATGAAGTACCGGAGATAGTACAGATGACTCCGCGTGTCTTTGTGGACCACTTCCTCGTCGCTGACGGCGGTCAATCCTTCCGGGTCCCAGTTCACCATCCGCACGCCGCGGTAGATCCAGCCCTTCTTGTAGAAATACACGAACGTGTTGATAACTGCAGCGCTCAGGTCGGGATCCATCGTGAACTTGGTCCGGTCCCAGTCGCAGGAGGCACCCAGTTTGCGCAGCTGCTGCAGAATCATTCCGCCGTGTTCTTCTTTCCATTGCCAGGCATATTCCAGAAATTTCTCGCGCCCGATCTGTTCCTTGTCGATTCCCATGTCGCGGAGCTTCGCGACCACCTTGCTTTCGGTGGCGATCGAAGCATGGTCGGTGCCGGGCACCCAGCAGGCGTTCTTCCCGTCCATACGGGCTTTGCGGATCAGCACGTCATTCAGGGTATTGTTCAGCACATGCCCCATATGCAGGATGCCGGTTACGTTCGGGGGCGGGATCACGATCGTATAGGGTTCCCGTCCGTCCGGTTCGGAATGGAAGTACTTGCGCTCCATCCACCAAGCATACCACTTGTCCTCGACTTCCGAAGGATTATATATTGCAGACAATTGATTCTTCTCGCTCATTTTACTTCTCGCTCATCAACGAACCTACAAATATACGATATTTTTTCACTAAATTTGTACCACTGGAGCATTTCCAGAAGCAATCCCATTCAAATCGACTCGACCATGGAAGAAAAGAAACAGATCAGCTTGGAACTCAGACCCGAAATCGCGCGAGGGACGTATTCGAACCTGGCCATCATCACGCATTCACGCAGCGAATTCATCATCGATTTCGCGACGATGCTTCCCGGGCTCGCGAAACCGGAAATCGGCAACCGGATCGTCATGACTCCGGAACACGCGAAACGGCTTCTGCAGGCCCTGATGGACAATGTCACGAAATACGAAAACCAGTTCGGACTCATCGACCTGGGCAACATCACGCCGCAGCCCGGAGACACGTTCAACCTCGGGGATCTGCCACCTTTCGGAGGAAGCGGCGCGAAATCATAAGGCATGGAACCGGATTTCAGCAAGATCAGGGCCTTCGCCTTCGATGTGGATGGAGTTATGACGGACGGCGGGATCTTAGCGGATCTCGAAGGCCAATTGTTCCGGACCTTTGATGCGAAAGACGGTTTCGGTATCCGGATGGCCCGGATGAAGGGCTATCCGATCGGTGTGATCACCGGAGGCAGAAGCGGCAGTATCCGCGCCCGATTCACGGGCTGCGGGATCCCTCCCGAAGATGTCTATCTGGGATCCCGGATCAAGATCGAGGATTTCGAGGACTTCTGCCGCAGACATGGATTGAAGCCTGAAGAAGTGATCTTCTTCGGGGACGATGTTCCGGACATCGAGACGATGCGGGCAGCCGGAATCAGCATCTGCCCCAGCGATGCAGCGGACGATGTCAAGCAAATCGCCGATGTGGTCTCAGCTCGCCCCGGCGGAAGGGGCTGCGTCCGGGAATACATCGAAAAAACCATGAAGCTTCAGGGAAACTGGAACTTCGACCAGCAAGTTTACAAGAAAATGTTCTAGCGGCATGGATCTGCACGGCAAGAAGATCATACTGGGCAGCAATTCTCCGAGAAGGAGCGAGTTGCTTGCGGGATTAAACATTGATTTCGAAATCGATACGGAAGTCGACTTTATGGAGAACTTCAGTTCAGATACGCCGCATTCCGAGATTCCCGTCTTGATGTCCCGCGGCAAGTCGCTCGGCTTCCACCGCCCGCTCGGCGAGAACGAAATCTTAATCACGGCCGATACGATGGTCTTCTGCGAAGGATCCATCATGGGAAAGCCGCATTCCCGTGAAGAGGCAGTACGGATGCTCGTAACCCTCTCCGGCCGGGAGCACCAGGTCATCACGGCCGTCACGATCCGGGATGCCCGCCGTGAAATTACTTTCACCGATACGTCCAACGTCTATTTCAAAGACCTGAGCCGCGCCGAGATCGACTTTTACATCGACCGATACAAGCCTTTCGACAAGGCGGGCGCGTACGGCATCCAGGAATGGATCGGTTACGCCGGCATTACCCGTATCGAAGGCTCCTATTTCAACATCGTCGGTCTGCCCGTCCACCGCGTGTACGCCGAACTCCAGGCTTTTCTGTAACCCGTTCGGGCGGAACCGGAATCAGAAACGGTACGAGAGTTTAAAGAGGAAGTTGATCGGGGGCTGGGGATACAGCCCTTCTTCTTGATAGGCGCCTCCTTCAGCGAACACAGCCCGATAGACCCAGGCGCTTGCGTAGTAGGTCCGGTTGAACAGGTTGTTCACATAGCCTGCCAAGCCGAGTTTTCCGGATCCCAGGTCAAATTCATGGGACACCGATAGGTTCGAGACAAAATAGGCCGGCACACAGCGGTCGGCGTTTGCGGTGTTGTCCCAATATTGCTTGCCGACATACTTGCCGTCCAGCGACAGGGTCGTGGTCTTGAGCGACCCGCGCGCGACGCGCTTGAAGGGCGTGCACGTGCAACGAAGCATTGACACGATGGAGGGCGAGAGCAGCATCGTGGTTTTGGAATAGGTTTCCCGCGCCTGCTCCATCTTGTTCCAACCGGGATTGGCATCATTGATCCAATCATGGTCGAACCGATCCACGTGGGCGGTAAAATTCTTCAGCCGGTTGACGCTGAAGGATGCGTTGGCATCCACGCGAAACAGATCCGTCGGAAGCCAGGAGGCAGTTAGCTCGACGCCCCTCCTCCATCCGCGCGGCACATTCTCCTTGATCGCATAGCCGGACGTGCTGAGCCTGCCGGTTTCCAGCAGCATGTCCCAATACTCCATCAGATACAGGTTGGCCGAGGCTGAGTACCGTTCCGAAGCGTACTGCCAGCCCGCTTCGAGATCCAGCATCTTTTCCGGTTCGATGGGGCTCAGGATGCCCTTCACATTCTCCTTGACGTCGCTTCGTCCGGGTTCGCGATGACCGAACGCGGCGGACAGATAGATCAGATGACCTTCTCCGAGGTCGAAATGGAATCCCGCGCGGGGGTTGAAAAAGGTCCATTTCGCCACATAGTCAATGGATGCGGCATCATCGTCGGCACCGATCATATCCAGGTCGATGCGGCGCAGTTGCAGGTCGGCATAGATTGTCAACCGCGGCAAAATCGCATATTCCCCCCGCGCGAATCCGCTCGCTTCCTGCTTGACCGCATTGTTGGAATACCAGGCGCGAGCCGCATTCATCGAAGCGTAGTCATAGGAATCCCCCAAAACTTGGTTCCAGAGCATCTCGCCCCAGTGGTCGCCCAGATATCGCGAGCAATACACGCCTCCCGTCAACACCAACCTCTCCCCCGAAAATTTCAAATCCGAATTCAGCACATAGAGATGGTTGCCCATCTTCTTGCGGTAGATGAGATCCGCTTTTTCGTGTTCCCGTCCGTCGAGACCGGTGAGCGGCGAGGGGAACCCGAACTCCCCCAGCGCGCGTCCGGGTTTGTAATATTCGTCATAACCGTAGCCGCGGGTGTAGTTGGC
>JGI24712J26585_10000041_pt1 | contig 94253 bp, 83 predicted proteins | sample BioPla3DNA2_FD_26585 | JGI IMG/M metagenome (IMG submission 26585) | reverse complement strand
AGTCGGCTCGCGAACAAGCCAATAATGCTGCTATAGTGATTTGCGGACCAACAGCATCCGGCAAATCAAGCCTGGCAATGTGTGTTGCTGAAAATCTTGACGGATTAATTGTTTCGGCTGATTCCATGCAATTATATCGTGGATTTGACATTGGCACTGCGAAGCCAACTGAGGCCGATCAAAAGAAGATTGCTCATGCCATGATCGATATTCTTGATCCCGATCAAAGTTATAGTGTGGCTTTATATACCGAATCCGTAACTAAAATATTGCTGGAAGCACAACAGTCAGAGAAGCAAATCGTAATATGCGGCGGAACGGGACAGTATATAACTGCTCTGTTGGATGGGATCAGCTATGCCAAGCACAGCAGAGATCATTTGTTGAGAGCTGAAATTGAAAAGGAAGTGGACAACAATGGCCTTGAGATGCTTTGGCAGGAGTTGGTCAAATTAGATCCCCAAGCTGCACAAACAATCGCACCAAGTGATAGACGCCGCATTATAAGATTTCACGAACAATATCGCTTGACCGGTAAGACGCGCACTGAAATTAACCAACAATCAAGGGTACAAGACAGCTCCCTGCGTTTCGTTGCTTATTACCTCGACCCGGGGAAGGTAGAACTCAATCACAGAATCATAGATAGGGTAGATCTAATGCTTGCTTCAGGCTTGGTAGATGAAACCAGGACTCTACTCGACAAGTACCCTGATACCAGTCTGCAACCATATTCAGGTATTGGTTACCGAGAAGCTGTTGCTTATCTCCAGGGTAAATATAGTCTGTCAGAGATGAGGGAATGGATCATTATTCATACTAGGCAATATGCCAAAAGACAGCGCACATGGTTCCGCCCACGTACCGATTTATACCGTCTTTAACTTGCATTTTATTACCTGAATATCCTGACTTTTATTAAAATTGTTCATTTTTGTCGTATCTTGACATGATTTAATCATTATATTAGTGTTTATGTACTGTTTTATGATAAAATTACATACCTGGCTCTCATGAAGCAAATATTTTTTAAGAAAGGAATGTGCTAACGCTAGCATAAGAATTAAAATGAAGGACAATAATAACAATACCAACGATTGCTTTTTGGAGAAACCTAGAGGGACATTAAAAACTCATTTAGAGGAACAATTCCTGCAGAAATGTATTGCTAGTTGTCTGCCCGTAGAAATATTATATCTTGACGGAACAAGCTTATCTGCCATAATTTTGGACTTTGATGATATTTCACTCTTTGTGGATCATAACGGTTCAATAGTTCTGGTATATAAACAGGCACTAACACATATTCGTCCTCAAATGGCCATCAAATATGTGTATAGAGATAAAGATTTATCCTCTACAGAGCTGAGAATATTACAGCGCCGGGCGAAATACCCCACGTACTATTCCTAAAATCCGATACGACTCATCTTCAAAGGGGATTAAAGAATAGGCCGAGTTTTCCGGTTTGAGATAGATACGGTTGTTTTCACTTACCAGACGCTTTACAGTAGCTTCAGTATCCAATAGGGCGACAACTACCTGTCCTAGCTCAGCAGTAGGCTGTTTACGAACAAAGACTATATCCCCATCCAGAATATGAGCATCTCTCATGCTGTCACCACTGACTCTAAGGGCAAACATGTCATCTGAGTCAGGGAAGTAACCGGCGGGAACAGAAAGTTCACGCTCAATATTCTGAGCTGCCAGAATGGGAACACCAGCTGTCACACGTCCGATCAGAGGTATTTTCTGTTCGTGACCTTGCTCTAGAGCAGGCACACTAATTGCACGTCTTTTACCTGGCTTCATTTCAATTCGGCCGAGTTCACTAAGCCGTTTCAGATGATTGTGGACAGTAGAAGTCGACTTAATTCCAACACCCTTGCAAATATCCCGGATGGAAGGTGGATAGCCATTATTCCTGATATAATCAATTAGAAAGTTATAAACAAGTTCTACAGTCTGTTCAACGGTCGCACGCGTAAAAGGGTGTTTATTCATTCATTCCTCCAGAAAAGCATTTATAGTTATAGTAAAGTTAAAAATTTATTACGCTAATCTTATCCCGAAACAGAGATCTTGTCAAACACTTGTTCGCTATCTTTGGGCAAATATATCATATTGATATGAATGCTAAATGACAGAAGGGAAGTAAGGAATTTACATTTCAGGTATAATGGTATAAGTAATAGCAAATTGTTCGGAGGTGTCTGGTGTCGAAAATCCGCAAGGTAGAATTGAAGCCTCTTGATAATGATGATAACGATAGTAAGCTTGAGCCATTGCATACTAACTCCCAGGCGCTTGCTGATGATACAGTGCAATTTGACAATCTACTAACCGCAGATACTAAACTCCAAACTAGATTTGATGATTATCAATCTGATCTCTCGTCGCCAGTTGTTGATGAGACCCAATATCATGATCCACCGTCAGTTGTTGATGAGACGAGGTATCACCACGATAAGGAAGTATCTGATAAGGAGACTGCTGTCTTTACGGCTGCTTACGATCCAATTTTGAATCAGGAAGAATTGTCTAAAGAATATTTTGATGAGCGCTATAAGCTCTCGGGGCATACATCAGTTAGGAAAAAAAATATATTGAGAACTGGCTTAAGTAACGGCAATTTCGATTTAGATTCACAAATCAAAACAGGAGCAAGGGTATACCGCCTGAAGGGGTTTACCACAGTAGCCAGAATCACAAGGAAATTCCACCAGGAGAACAGACAAAGAAAGCTTAGGAATTTGCTAACAGTATTGGTCATAATTATTTTTGTTGTGGTAATGCTTATAATATATAACCCTATTAAAGATATTCCGGAATGGCGCAAAATATTGGGTGTTGATAGCTTATACGGAGACCAAACGTATACAACAACGACACCTAGCAGCTCGGAAGCGCAAGATGCATCAAGTTTTCCGACTGACTCTGACCTTAACGACTGATTTAGTCTTGTTAACTAAATAAATCTATCCTCTCAACTTCGCAAAACTTTTATTTTGCGAAGTTGGTTAAATAGATAGTATCAGCAATTAGCTCATATTTAGTGGAAATTGGTAACAAGAGTGCATTACTACATGATACTACCCTCTCCAGTTAGTATCATGTAGTAATGATTAGGATCATTGTGTCTTATTCTGATCCAGGTTTGGCGCTTGATAGCTGTAGAAAAGTTTTGCAAATGAAGATACCAGCATAATCCCCACTGCCAGTGTTCCGGTTATTATTAAGGTGCGTACAAAGCTATCGATGAAATGATCGTGTTGTGCCGTAACAAAATAATTCATCGTGCGGTAGATATCATATCCCGGCACCAACGGGAATAGCCCGGCTGTCAAATATACTGTTACCGGCTTCTTGGTAAATCTTGCCATTAGCTCTGAATAGGTTGCCAAAAATATAATGGCTATAAATATAGCTACGCTATAGTCGAAATTTTTACTGCTATTAATTTGTGCATATATTAGCCAACCCAAGCCTCCCCCTACACTGCCGACAATTAGAGGCAGCTTTTTGACATCAAACATGATCATAAAGGCAAAGACACCCAGGATTGCAATTAAAATTGATTCCGGTCGATTGGGATCAATCGAAGTTAAGGTCGGCAATTCTGAATGTGGTCTATTGAAGACATTGGTCAAAAAAGATGCCCCGATACCGGATCCTACGGCAAGCGCAGTAGCTGCCAGAACAGTCTCAATCATCTTGATCAGACCGGCCAGGTAGTCGCTTGCAATAAGATCACGAATACTATTGACTAGCATTATTCCCGGGAATAGGTACATAAAAGCTCCCGCCGTCATAAGATGGATCTGATTGCTGTAAGGCGTAAACAAAACCGGAAACATCAGAACATAGATCATTGTCCCCCTGACAATATTAACAAAGATTCTATTACTTCCCAGACGGCGTAATGGCTTAACAATAAAGGTCAAAAGTGCAGCTACAACCGCCGCCCAGAGAGCCGGTATTAAGGAAGAGCCCGATAATAAAGTGAAAGCAAAGCCTGTCATTGCAACGCCAATTGTATAGATAAACTGTGAATATCTGGGAGTAACAAGAATCTCATTGACTTCATTAAGTGCAATCTTAACATCAGGTCTTTCCCGATAAACACGCCTTGTAAAATCATTTAAAAGATGTACCCGGTTTAAATTTGTCTCAACTTCTCTAACAAGTTTGGTTATGACTATAGTGTTTCCATTACTATCCTGTGCTGATACAGTGAGATAGTGAGTGATTGCAAATACCTGCGGATCAGAAAGATATTCACTGTAACTGTCCAGAATACTTTTTGTACTGTCTTCGACACGATAAGTCTCTGCACCATTCTGCAAAAGTCCTGTTCCGACTAATGCAGCAAGTTGCATAATTTCATTTTCAATACTTGTTGTAGCTGTCGTCATATATCTTATCTCTAACCGTCTAGCCCTAAGCCTCTTGTTTGATCCAGCCTTCCCTGCACAGTAACTCTGCCATCAGGACAGCACCGCCGGCAGCGCCACGTAAGATATTATGTGATAAACAAATAAACTTATAGTCAAAGAGATTATCCTCTCGTAATCTACCAATATTTATCTGCATACCTTTTCCAGCACCGGCATCAATTCGAGTTTGAGGCCTGTCATTCTCTTCTCTGTAGTAGAGGAATGGTTCAATCGAACTGGGTAAGCCTCTCACCTGCTCCGGAAGTGCAAAATTATTCCAAGCAGCTATAATATCGTCTTTTGTTATATTATTCTCAAAGCTCATGGAAACAGCAGCCAAATGCCCATGCTCAACTGGAACACGTAAACATTGGGCCGAAATTATAGGTTTTGAGGCCAGTGCTATTTCTGTATCTGAAATCTGACCCCAAATTTTTAGAGGTTCTAATTCACTTTTAGCTTCTTCTCCGTCAATATAAGGAATTACATTGGCTTTCATCTCAGGCCAGTCTTCCAAGCTACGCCCGGCACCGGATACAGCTTGGGCAGTAACCACATTAATTTTTGTAGGACTAAATGACATTAACGGGTGAATTGCCGGCACATAACTCTGGATAGAGCAATTAGGTTTAACGGCTATGAAGCCTTTTTTTGTTCCTAAGCGCTTTCTTTGTTCGTCAATGATTTTGGCATGCTGCCAATTGATTTCGGGGATTATCATGGGCACATCCGGAGTACTGCGATGGGCGGAGTTATTTGATACCACCGGTAACTCCAGTTTAGCAATTTTTTCCTCCAGAACATAAATATCTTCCTTGGGCATTGAAACGGCACAGAACACAAAATCCAATTCATCAACAAAAGACTCCAGTTCATTCAATGAAGATACTTTAAGATTTGCAATTTTTTCAACTGGAGGCCTAGTAGTTTTAATCCGGTTTTTAATAGCATCTTGGTAGGCCATGCCACTTGAACGCTCGGAAGCAAATAAATGTTTTAGTTCAAACCAGGGGTGGTCAGTCAGCAATGATACGAAGTATTGCCCAACATATCCTGTCGCCCCTATAACACCGACGCGGTACTTTCTTACCATATTAATTCATCCTCCTATAGGCTCTCATCTTTGTAATTAATCTGTAAAGCAGATAATATTATAATAATGATAGCAATATTCTCATGGTCGTTGACCCGATTTACTAACTTTACCTAATTCAAAGGATCAATACAAGTCAAATTTATTATCTGTCAGAAAGTAACTATGGCAATTATGAATGATAAAACTAAATGCAGAAGACTTGATGATTTCCTTGGTTATTTCCAAGCGATTCGTGAGCGGTCACCTGCAACTATCAAAGAATACAAATATGATCTGATGATGTTTCTGCGCTTCCAGCTCAGCAGAAAACTTGACCTTCCCGCTGATCAGATATGGGATGACATCGATCTATCCCAGGCCAATGATCAATTCCTAAAGGAAATCCAATTAAGTGATCTTTATTTGTACATTACCTGGCTCAGCACAGAGAGAAAGAATAGTGCTGCTACCAGAGCTAGACATATATCTGCGATTCGTTCTTTCTTCCATTATTTAACTACTAAAGCCCATCTTTTAGATGAAAATCCGGCTGCAAATCTGGAGATGCCTAAGCAATTACGACGTCTCCCCCGCTATTTAACATTAGATGATAGTAAGAAATTATTAGCTGCAGCTGAAAGCACAGACGAATTATACCGTGCTCGCGACTATGCTATTATTACGCTTTTTCTCAATTGCGGCATGCGTCTATCGGAGCTGGTTAGTATCAATCTATCGGATATTAGAGAAGATACATTGATAGTAATGGGTAAAGGTGGCAAAGAGAGAACAATTTATTTAAATGGTGCTTGTATCGCCGCTCTTAATGATTATTATCCGGAGCGCATCAAACCTAAGGAAAGCGATAAGGATGCTCTTTTTATCAGTCGCTTGGGTAAAAGAATGGGCGCCAGAGCTGTACAAAATGTGATACGGAAAAATATGCTGGCTGCCGGCATTGATCCCAAACGCTATTCAACTCACAAATTAAGACATACTGCTGCTACTTTGATGTACCAGTACGGCAAGGTGGACATCCGCAATTTACAAATGATTTTGGGTCATGAAAGTGTTGCAACTACTGAGATTTATACTCATACAAGCAAAGACGCTTTGCACGCTGCAGTGGAAAAGAATCCACTCAGCAGCGTGCGCAGGCATCAGTCAGATATTGAACATGAATAGCTATTGGTAGGGACGTATATAATTAATTATTTATTTTCAATCCCAGGCAGATCTGATTCATCATTGACCTCATGGTCATGCACATCTTCTTCTAAAATAGAAAAGAGATTACGATTATCATCATTAAGGAGATCATGTTCCTGATAGTACTGCAGTAGAGCTTTCTTGACTGCTTGCTCAGCCAGAGCCGAACAATGCATTTTAATTGGTGGCAAACCATCCAAAGCATCTGCTACAGCTTTATTTGTCAGTTCAAGTGCCTCCTGTACAGTCTTGCCGATAATCATCTCAGTGGCCATACTGCTGGTAGCAACGGCTGCCCCGCAGCCAAAAGTCATGAATTTGGCATCAATAATAACTTCACCTTCAATTCTTAAATCAACGCGCATAATGTCGCCACAGACAGGATTGCCCACCGTGCCTGAAGCAGTTGCATTAATAATTTCACCGACATTACGCGGATTTAAAAAATGATCCATAACTTTATCGCTGTACTTCATATCTTAATTCTCCCTTCAGCAAGTTGGCTCCCTGTTCAGGAATTATATTATTGATCTTGCCCTGTTTAAAATCAGCATACAATGGTGATATCCGCCGTAGTTTTTCTATTACGCCGGGCAAATCAGATATCATGCGATCAATATCAGAATCAGTATTTTCACGACCTAGGGTAATGCGCAACGATCCGTGGGCAATCTCATGAGGCAAACCAATTGCCATTAACACGTGCGAAGGATCCAATGATCCTGACGTACAGGCTGATCCGCTGGAACACATATAACCCAACTCATTCAGTAGTAGCAAGATAGATTCACCTTCAATAAACTCAAAGGATAAATTGATATTGTTGGGCAAACGTTTCTCATAATGACCATTTAATTTACAATATGGTATCTTAGTCATCAGTTCTCTGATCAATCTATCGCGCAGAGCAGTTTGGCGTCGGGCTTCCTCGGGCAGGTCCATAAGGGCGAGTTCTAAGGCCTTGGCAATACCAACTGCAAAAGCTGTGTTTTCAGTGCCGGCTCGCTGACGTTTTTCTTGCGCACCGCCATCAATCAGGTTTACTATCTTAACCCCTTTCCTGATATACATGATTCCCACTCCCTTAGGTGCATAAAATTTATGACCTGAGAAGCTCATTAGATCAACATTAAGTTCTCGGGGTTTGACCGGTATGGCACCCAATGCCTGGACTCCGTCCGAATGGAAGATAACTTGTTTTTCTTTGCAGATTGCCGCAATTTCTTCAATTGGCTCTGTCGTTCCGATTTCATTATTGGCCGTCATAACTGATACTAGAATTGTATCGGGTCTGATTGCAGCTTCAATCTCTTTAGGATCAACCAAACCATAACCATCCACATCTAGGTAACTGACTTCATAGCCAATTCTTTCCAATGCTTGCATACTGTGTAAGACAGCATGGTGCTCAATTTTGGTTGTGATCAGATGCTTGCCCTGTTTACGTTTAGCAATGGCTGTACCCTTAAGAGCCCAGTTATCAGACTCCGTACCGCCAGAGGTGAAGAAAATCTCATCCGGCGACACTTCAAGTAGCTCAGCAATCTGTTCTCTGGCGGTCTGTATATATTGATATGCTTCTGCACCTTCATCGTAAAATGAGGATGGATTGCCATATATATTTTCTAAAATTGGTAACATTGCTGACAGTACTTCCGGACGTACCGCAGTAGTTGCTGCATGATCAAAATAGATCCTTTCTTTATTCATAGAAGATCTTCCTTATCATTATTTAGACATGCCGGGATATTTAATATCAACCTAAGCCAACATTAATCCAGGTATGGACAGTCGTTGGTAACTCGCGTTACTCAGTTTCAGTTTTATTTTTACCTGATTCCCTTAGCCTTTTTACTTCATCGAGCCAGGCTTTCACCTTAGCTTCATAACCATTGTCCGAAGGCTGATAGTATCGGCCCTCTTCATATCCCTCAGGCAGAAAACGCTGATAAGACACTGCCTGTGGATAATCATGGTCATACTGGTATCCGATGCTGTAACCTAGCTTTGACAAGTCCTGTATTGGTGCATTGCGCAAATGGAAAGGAATTTCCGGGATATTACCTGCTCTAATATCATCAAGCGCTCGATTTATTCCTAGATAGCTACGATTAGATTTGGGGCTGGTTGCAATCGCAACTGTTGCCTGAGCGAGTATCAATTTAGCTTCCGGCAGTCCGATAGCTTGAACAGCATGATGGGCAGCTACTGCCAACGAGAGCATTTGTGGATTTGCCATACCAACATCTTCAGCTGCACAGATCATAATGCGGCGCGATAAGAAGCCGATATCCTCCCCCGCTTCCAGCGCTCTTGCTAAATAATGTAAAGCAGCATCAGGATCACTACCACGCATAGATTTAATAAAAGCGCTAATCGTATCATAATGGTTCTCGCCTGCTTTATCATATTGCGGCGCTTTTTTCTGCAGACAATCCTGCATAATCTCTAGATCTATTGTAATTGTATTATCCGATTGTTCAGTAGTAAGAACAGCTAATTCTAAAGCGTTGAGAGCAACTCTGGCATCCCCGCTGGCAAGTGCTGCAGCAAGTTCTAAGGCCTCATCAGAAATGTCAATATTCAAAAAACCAAAACCCCTATCAGGATCATCTATTGCGCGCCGCAGAAGACATATAATGTCGTTATTGCTTAGAGGATAGAGCTGAAAAACGGTTGATCTGGAAATCAGAGCCTTATTGACTTCAAAGAAGGGATTCTCTGTTGTTGCTCCAATCAATATCAAGGTACCACTTTCAACATGTGGCAGCAGTGCGTCTTGTTGAGCCTTGTTGAAACGGTGAATCTCATCAATAAATAGGATCGTTTTTCCCTCAGGAGTTATTAGTGGATTTTCCGCATCAGCAACAACCCTCTTGATATCAGCAACGCCTGAGGTGACAGCATTCAGCTTCTGAAAACGGTAACTTGTTGTTTGAGCAATAACTTTGGCTAAGGATGTTTTACCTGTGCCGGGGGGCCCAAATAAAATGATTGTGGATAGGCGGTCAGCCTCAATCATGCGTCTGAGCATTCGTCCCTCAGCCAAGATATGAGATTGTCCGACGATCTCGTCTATGGTTCGCGGTGCCATACGAAAAGCCAAAGGCTCACGTCTAGCATATTTATACTTATTTTCTGAATAATTAGAGATCGGCATATAGGGGATATCGCTCACACAAGGTTGCAACTTCACGGGTAATCCGGTCTTTTTTAGCGTCATAGTCATGTATGGCATCAGCGATTAGACCGGCAATCAGGTCCATATCTTGCGTATTAAAACCTCTGGAGGTAAGCGCAGGAGTTCCAAGTCTAACACCGGAAGTAATTCTGGGCGATTCAGTTTCAAAGGGGATCGTATTTTTATTACAAGTGATGTTTACTTGGTCAAGTCTGTTTTGCAATTCTAAACCTGTGATACCAGACTTGCGCAAGTCAAGCAAGAGCAGATGAGTATCTGTTCCACCGGAAACAACATCAACTCCCCTGCTTAAGAAGCCGTCCGCTAACGCAGCAGCATTGGCTAGCACACGTTTTTGATAGTCTACAAAGTCTGCTTGCATAGCTTCCTTAAATGCAACTGCTTTCGCAGCAATAATATGCATTAGAGGACCGCCCTGTGTACCCGGAAAAACCGCAGAATCTACCGCTTTAGCATGCTTTTTTTTGCACAGTATAAGTCCTCCCCTGGGCCCACAAAGAGTTTTATGGGTAGTAGAGGTTACGAAATCGGAATATGGGACGGGATTCATATGTAATCCAGCCGCTACAATGCCTGCAATATGTGCTGCGTCCACCATTAATAGCGCGCCGACTTCATCGGCGATTTCACGATAGGCTGTGAAATCAAGAGCTCTGGGATAGGCACTGCCGCCGGCAATCAATAGTTTAGGTCTTACTTTTTTAGCTTTTGATCTCAGCACATCAAAATCTACTTGACAATCTTTAGGCGATACATGATAGCTATGAGACTCAAAAAATTTGCCGCTGATATTTATTTTCATGCCATGTGTTAAATGGCCGCCATGATTCAAATCCAGTCCGAGTATTCTGTCACCGGGATCCAAAGCTGCAAGAAATACCGCAGTATTGGCCTGGGAGCCGGAATGAGGCTGAACATTGGCATGCTCAGCACCAAAGATTTCCTTAGCACGATCAATTGCCAGCTGCTCAACAACATCAGCATATTCACAACCGCCATAATAGCGTCTGCCGGGATATCCCTCCGCATATTTGTTGGTCAAAACAGATCCTGTCGCTTCCAGTACAGCACTGCTGACAAAATTCTCAGAAGCTATCAACTCCAGCTTATTCTGCTGACGCAGCAATTCACCTCTAATTGCTGCAAAGACTTCAGGATCAACTTGTTTGACTGCTGAACAACATGGAATTTTCATTTTCCCCTCCGTTAACTGTATATATTTCATAGAATTTAGCCAGATTTTCTGCACAATTAATCATAACATATCAGTAGAGTCAGATTACTTTTTCATGAGAAATTATCCCGTAAAAATATTGTCCTAATCTCAAGATTGCTCAGAGCTTCAGTTACTAGTTGCTCTAAATCAAGTTTATGTTCCGCTCGTTTAGCGTCTTCGATGGAAGCAGTGGTTTTAGGATGTCTGGCCACAAATACTGTACAACAATCATCATATGGCTGAATGCTGGTTTCATAAGTACCTATTTGCTTGGCTTTAAGCGTAATATCGTCCTTATCTAAACCTATTAAGGGCCTTAAGACCAGAAGCTCTGAGGCCTGTTCGGTTGTGACTACGGAATCCAGAGTCTGACTGGCAACCTGACCAAGACTTTCACCGGTAATGAGGGCTTTCAGATCGTTATTGAGAGCAATTTTAGAGGCAATTCTCATCATCATGCGCCTCATGATAATTGTAAGCATATTTTCCTGGACGCAATCGTTCAAAGCAAGCTGGACTGAGGTAAAATTCACAATATATAGGCGATGATTTCCTATATATTGTGAAAGAATCTGCGAGAGATTGACCACTTTATTTAAAACCGGAAACCCTGTATAGGGTGGTGTATGAAAATAGACACAATCCAAACGCATGCCGCGTGATGCCATCATCCAAGCTGCAACAGGACTGTCTATTCCTCCGGATAACAAAACCAGACCATCTCCGCCAGTGCCAACAGGAAGTCCTTTCTGGCCAAGTATCTTATCAGCATACAAATAAATTTGGTCTCTGATTTCGATGGAAAAGATTAGATCGGGATTGTGTACGTCAACGGTAAGCAATCCAGGAAAGCGTTCTAATAAGAGAGACCCGGCAGTACTGGAAACTTCATAACTGCCAAGTGGAAAGCTTTTGTTTATTCTGCGGGTTTCAACCTTGAAACTTAATTTATTTTTCTTTGACAATATACAGTCAGCATAGTTGGAAATTTGCTCCCAGAGTAGGATGGGATCCGCAGGGAAAGCTCTAACAAAACTGGCGGACACAATCCCAAATACCTTGCTAATTCGATTTAGAATCTCTTGTGACGGGAACTCATCAGTTTTGGGTCGGATCCAAATCCTGCTCTGGCTTTGTTCAATATGAAAACCGCCGAGATCACGCAAGCGATAGCGAATATTACTAATTAGCTGACGAAAAAACAGACTACGGTTGACACCTTTAAGAGCGATCTCACCAATCCTTACCAGTACCATCTCTGAGAAACATGGTCTATTACTTGATGTTTCCGACATATCATAATCTCCATCGTAAGTATTCAGTGCCAATTATCTGTGCAGCCTTGATCACATCTTTACTGGACAAATATTTTGAAAAACTAATCCTGACTGCACCTAAAACCTCCTGATCTGTAAGACCTAGATTACGTAAAGTTATATTTTCCTTACCGTGCAGACCAGAGCAAGCCGATCCGTGCGAGATATACACACCTTGATTACTGACGGCATTTACTAAAGTTTCACCACGTAAGCGAGGGAAAGATAAAAGTAATATCTGCGGCACTCCGTTTGCTGGTGATACAATACGGAACTCATCTGTCAGTTCGCTCAATTTAAAGATAAACTGTTCTCTATAACTTTTGCATTTCCTGTAGTTTTCTTCAATCTCAGCATCAGCTAGTTCCGCTGCTGTGGCCAATGCTTTTACTAGAGGCGCATTTTCTGTACCGGAACGAAAGCCGGACTGTTGTCCCCCGCCCAAAATAAGTGGTTCCAATATAGTTTTCGGCTTTTTTATTAATAAGCCAATGCCCTTTGGAGATCCGAATTTATGACCGGAAATTGACATTAGATCACAGTCAAACTCAGTAAAATTTAGTGGAATTTTGCCTGCTGCCTGCACAGCATCCAAGTGAATTTTTGTTCGCGGGCTAAGTTTTCGGATAGAGGTAACAATGTCAGCAATTGGAGTTACAGCACCTGTTTCATTGCTGACCAAAATGAGACTAACTATACCTGGATTCTGATCTTCGATGGCATCAAGCAAAGCCTTCTTATCTACTGCACACGATATCGGATCAAGACTGATTTCAGTTAGATCATAATGGATGCTGGCTGCAACTTTTCTTGTAGCTTCGTGCTCACCAGCCGTTATTAAAATCCGCTTTGGCAGTCTTGTATAAGCACCCGCTAAGCCCTTAAGTGCCAAATTAATCGATTCTGTTCCGCCTGAGGTAAAAATCAAGTCAGCAGGATTAGCTTTGAAAACTTGCGCTAAAATTGACCTTGCATCCTCAATCATCGCCAGAGCATTATGTCCTGCAAAATGGCTAGATGCAGGATTAGCATAAATATCTCTCAAATCAGAGCAATAATTGTCGAGAACATCAGTGCAGATCGGACTGGCAGCAGCATAATCCAGATAGATTGCGTTGTTCTGCATATCAATTAATTTCAAGTCGAATCAACTCAGGGCGTAAAGCAGTTCTAATTACTTCACAGATACTGCCATTGCGAGCAAATAAGGGGCCTTCTGCGACAAGTATAAAGGAGCGTCTGGGGATTTCCAGCATCTTAGCTTCGCGATTACGAGCGGGTCTCGCAATGATGTTAATACTACCTTTTGTGGGCAAAAAGGCATATTTATTTGACTTGATATCTACCATTCTTTTGCCGGAACTGATGCTTTGTCCAAGGTCGGGAAAAATCGAGACAGGGATATATGATGAGCACCAACCATGAATCTGATGGTCATAATATATCGGCCACTGTGCCAACCAATATCCGGGATGCTTGCCCGTAAAACCAAAAATCTCATCCAGTTCACTTTCCGGCTCAACTAACATTACAGGCCTAAGTTCAATTTCATCATAGGAATTTAGGTTAAGAAAAGAAAAACTCAGGGCATTAAAGTGAGGAATCGCTAAACGCTCAGGTTCTGTTGATACATAAGTTCCTCTTCCCTTATGGATCTCCAAAATTCCATCAGAAACTAATTCTGAAATCGCCTGTCTAACTGTTGGTCGCGACAAATCAAGTTCCTTACATAGCTGCATTTCGGAAGGGATCCTATCTCCCTGCTTGTATTCACCATCCTGAATGCGCTCTACAATCAATTCGCGCAATTGTGCATATAGTGGAATACTGCTGTGTTTGTCTAATTTCATAATTGACCCCCAAAATCTGGCATTCTAATAAGATGTCCTTACATCATATCATAGAACATAATATTTACAAGCCATTAGATTATGGTAACTACAACCCGCCTACTACGATTTTTGGTTGATTGGTAGATAAGTGATATGTTCAACTTCCTGTTTGTCATTAAGATCAACTAATGCTGCCAGTATAATTGCAATTTTATCTTGTAGGCCGTTATCAGACAGAAAAAATTCAGCTGTTCTAAATATACGGCTTCTTTTTTGTTTAGTAATTGCTGCTGCCACGCCACCGTATTCGGCCGAACTCGATGACCTAGCCTTAACTTCTACAAAATAAATCTTGTCATCTTTTCTGCAAATTAAATCTATTTCACCCACATTAGGAACTGAATAGCGACTCGCAATAATTGCATAGCCTTGTCCGGATAAATGAATAGCTACTTGCCGTTCACAATTCTCGCCTATATTTCTGATCGCGGTTGACAGCTGACCTTTATGCTCCGGCTTAAGAAAACTCAAGCGATGTATTGGTGAAGCTCCAAATTTATCCAAGGCATTATAATGCTGTCTAGTGCCATATCCTTTATGGGCTTCGAAACCGTATTGTGGATAATGCCTGCTATATTCGACCATTAAGCGATCCCTGGAGACTTTAGCCAATATTGAAGCAGCAGCAATACAATTCACCTTAGCATCTCCTTGTACGAGTGGTTGAATTGGGATCTTAAACCCCGGTAAGGCCATAGCATCGGTCAAGACAATATCCGGCTTAACACCAAGCCCCCTAACGGCATCCGACATAGCCTGAATCGTAGCATTCCTAATATTAATCAGATCAATTGTGTGTGCCGCTACAGGAACGATGCTATAAGCAATCGCATAGGTTAAAATTTCTTCAAACATTGCTTCGCGGCGTTTTATCGTCATTTTTTTAGAATCATTTAGCCCCGGCAACTTCCTATCTGCAGGCAATATACAGGCAGCGGCTACTACCGGACCTGCCAAGGGTCCTCTTCCCGCCTCATCAACCCCTGCAATATTTTGATATCCTTGTTGGGCTAATTGATCCATATACTTTTGCATCTCAATCCAGCGCAATTTATCCTGCTCAGTAATTCGCATTTTATATGATTTGCCCAGGGTACTATCTGTCATTATTATTCAGCCTTCCCAATTTTGCTTATGGCCACTCCAGGCTGATTCTTCCGATCTTGCCGCTTCGGAATTCTTGTATAAATAAATTGAAAAAGCGAGGTAAATCTGGCTGTCCACCGCTGGCTAAACAATTCCTTTTAAGCGCAGCCTGTTGGAATAGTTCCCAGCTCTCTTCCACGGACAAAGCAAATGTATTCTTAGATTTGATACCTATACCAAATCTAGCTTCAATTAAGTCAGGATAATCAATTAAAAGTTGGCGAAAGAGAGCAAATGATACTTCTTCAATGGGTAAGATATCGTCAGGAATAGCTCCGGTTGCAGCTAAATTTCTTTTCATCTCAAATGTATCCAAGCGTGGGGGCAAGATTCCCGGCGTATCTAAAACCTCAAAATCCGTTCCTCCCCTAATCCAAGCCAATTTCCTCGTAACACCGGGTTTATTAGAAGTACGGGCCGATTTTCTGCCAATTAAGCGATTAATCAAGGTTGACTTTCCGGAATTAGGGATACCAACTACAACTATTCTAAGTGGAGAGACTTTTTTGCCTTTTTGTCGTGCTATGAATATATATTGTTGATTATAATCAAGCAATCTCCGTTTCAAGTCCATGAGATCATTATAAGAAAGAATATTTAAAGCCAGCCAAACCATATCCTTTGTAGCTGCCTGCCTCAACCATTTCTCAGTACACGATGGATCAGCCAGATCCGCCTTGCCCAAGATTGTCCAAACTGCTTTTTTCCTAAACAGTTTATCCAGATCAGGATGACGCGACGAGCTCGGCAAACGTGCGTCACAGACTTCTAAAATCAGATCTGCGCGTGTCAGACTAGACAATAGCTCACGCCTAGATTTTGCCATATGTCCGGGAAACCAATTGATTTCTTTCAAATCGATCTGCCTCTGTTCATAAAAGAGTTAAAAAAGCTCCGCAGAGCGGAGCCGATTAACAAAATACTATCTGCGAGTTGGTAATTTCTCTCTGACCTTGGCCGCTTTGCCAACACGGTCCCTGAGATAGTTAAGCTTAGCGCGACGAACACGGCCTTTACGCACTACTTCTATCTTATTGATTTTAGGAGAATGAACCGGTAAGACACGTTCGACGCCAATACCGTATGATACCCTACGTATAGTTATGGTTTCATTGACACCGCTGCCGCGACGGCCAATTACTGTGCCTTCAAAGATCTGAATGCGTTCGCGTGCACCTTCTTTAATCTTGAGATGGACGCGAATAAAGTCGCCAATATCAACATTCTCATGAGCATCTCTCAAAAAATCACTTTCAACAGCTTTAACAATACTCATTTTGCGTTCCTCCTCTCCGACGGATGTTCTTACACGCAAATGCAGCGGACCATCCTATAAATAAGCCAAAATTGATAATATCAGATATTTTTAACCTCTGCAAGCCTACTAGCATAAACCCAACGAAGATCAAACATTGCATACTCAAATCAGTCGTTTTTCGACCGCATCTAAGATCGTCTCAAGTACTTTAATTCGGGCGTATAGCTTAGAATTAGACTCTACCACCGTCCACGGCGCAAACTCTGTATTGGTGTAACGCAACATATCATCTACTGCATTCTCGTAAATATCCCACTTTTCGCGATTGCGCCAATCTTCTTCCGTAAGCTTCCAGCGCTTCTCCGGCGTGTTCTCCCTTGCTTTGAACCGATTCAACTGCTCTTCCTTGTCGATTGCCATCCAAAACTTTACAATAATTGCGCCCCATTTGTGCAACATATACTCGAATTCGTTTATCTCATTATAAGCCTGCATTATTCGCACCTGAGGAGTAAATCCCTCCACGCGTTCCACCAACACACGACCATACCAAGTGCGATCAAAGATAGCAATATGTCCCGTCACAGGCAACCGCAAACAAAATCGCCACAAATAATGACGAGCAAGTTCATCTGACGTAGGTGCTGAGATTGGATGCACTGCGTACCCTCGGGGATCAAGCGACCTAGCCACTCGCCTGATACTACCACCCTTTCCAGCCGCATCATTACCTTCAAATCCAATAATTATGGGAATCCTATTTAAATATATCCTGTTGTGCAACTTTTGCAGCTTATCGTTCAACTCACTGTGTTTTTTATTGTATTCCTCCTGTGACATCTCACGGTTCAGCTCATAGTCCTGTATCTTACGTGTATGTAAAAGCGTAAATTTCTTGCTCACATAGGGTTTCCCCACTACCTCTTGCTCAGGCTGTACAGTTGTGCATTTATGCAGCGCCACCCGTAACTCTTCGGCAACCCTTTGCATCACCGTTGCACGCATGTAGTACCTATTCTGCGCATTTACAATCACCCATCGTGCATGTGGGCAATCAGTTACCTCGATTACACTTTTATAAAACCGGAGATTCTTTTTGTAGTTTTTTAATTTCTCCAGATCAGCCTTCGTCACACGCCAAGCTGTCTCTTTATCCATAAGCAAGCGATCTAATCTCCTTTTTTGCTCCTTCTCAGAAATATGCAAAAAAAACTTCAAAATCAAGTATCCATCGTCTGTTAGCTGCCTCTCAAACAATTTCAGCTCCTCTAGATCGGAATGCAAATCCTCCTTACTAATTATTTCCTCTCTCACCCAGGTTAATCCTGAATACCAGGAACGATCAAACACTGAAATGCGCCCCGCCGCGGGAATTCGCTCCACAAACCTCGCGATCCATGGCTTGCGCAATTCACGTCCGACCGGCTCACGCATAGAATAAACATTAAAGCCGCGCGGATCAAAATTTAATATCAGAGAAGAAATTGCTGTGCCCTTTCCTGATGCACTAAATCCTTCAAATAGAATAATTACAGGAATCTTTGCTGCAATCACTTGCTGCTGCAAAACAGAAAGTTCCACCTTCATACGCTCTTTTATTTCGTCGTATTCTTCCTTGCTCATTTGATATGATTTTTTGTTGTCCGGTAACATTGTCTTTTTCTCCGTTCACTCAAGCTTGCAGATGATCTCATCATGTCTGATATTTCTGCACATTGCATAAAGGGGTTTCAGGTAAAAAAGAAAAGCAGATTTTTCTATTAAAATCTGCTGTCCTATTTGGTGGAAGCGAGGGGAGTCGAACCCCTGTCCGGAACCGTATTCCCATGAGTTTCTCCGGGTGCAGTCAGTACTTGGAGTATTCCCCTTCCGCCACGCCTACTGACAGGCTTGACGGTCCGGTAGCTTTAAATACATTCTAACCATCAAGCAAGGGTTAGAAAGTTTCTCTGTTTAACCTCCAGCAGATAAGGTCTGCCAAATGACGTCATGACTCCTGATGGCAGATATTCAGGTATGACGGCCGCAGTGCTTATGCAGCGGCTAGTGCCGGTTTTTTGGCATTTAAAAATTTTCTCGTTTTTTACAGAGGCCAACGAGAATCCTCTACCCGCTTCTCAAGATGCAACAACCCCGTCGAAACCAGTGCGCTCCCAGATTCGACGCAGTGATATATATTATACAATAGATAGCTATGAAATTTCTACCTTTTACCGGCTAGTCTGAGTGCTAGAACCACCATATTGTGTTAGTAGTTCTTCCTACCATTCCATATTCACACAATGATTTCCGCAATCAGCTCAAGACAACGAACCAGATAATAAGCAAAATAACTAGTCCTATCAGGAATCCCAGTAATAGATAGCGGAAAAATGTAGCAAATGGATTTTCCCTAACTTTATTGTCCGTATCAGGACCATGGTGATAGCCCATGTCACCATCCTCCTGCAGGTCATCAAATTCATTGTTGATTTGTTTCATACGTGAGTACTCCTGTGCCGCTGAGGCTGCTCTACCGGCAGAATGATAATCATTATTATACCAATCATCTCCGGGAATATTATCATGAATACCAAAGGCAGTAGTTTTCTTCTGTTGATTAAATTTCTCAGAAGGTCTCTGATATGGATTCGGCATAATATGCTGATACTCAGAATCTTCTGCAGGTACCGGCATAGGTTCACTATGTTCTAAACTCTGGATCTTTACAGCAACAGTAGTATGATTTTCAGTTTCATTGTATGACAGACTGCCTTCATGAATTGCTCTAATTGTGCCGGCAAAAGCATCCGGTGACAGAAATTCTTGACGCATATCAGCTGACGAATAAGCACTGTAGACACTTTGAGTTGCCATTAAAATAATATCTCCCGGCGTCAGAACCAGACGTCTGATAGCAGGTTCAAATTCAGTTATGGCAATAGGACTCCCCTGACCAAGCCAGATTGATGGGTTGCCGTTAGCAAACATATTCGGCTTCGTCAGGCGCAATAAATCTTCGTCTCGAAAAAGAAAAGAGGCAGTATTGCCCAGATTCAAAATATAAGCATCATTGCCATCAATCAACAGCAGACATAATGATATGCCCCCTGCCTGATCAGTTTTATTACGGATTTGAATTTTAATTCTCTGGTCTGCTTCGCTAAGGAAATCCCGACTAAAGCTAACAAAATCAAATTCGTCTCCTCTGTAAAGATCCAAGTGTTCTGACATTTCAAGGGCCAAAGCCTGAGCCACACGTCCTGACAGGTCACCGATGGCAGGTCCGCCAAAACCCTCTGTCACAATATAGAGTTGATTATAATCGGAAGAACCGATGCTTTTTTCCTCATGACCGGAAATCATGTCAGGATAAATCCTGCCTTGGCAGGAGAATGTGTCCTCATTGACTTTTCTGTTAAAACCTGAGCCTGTTAGCCCAATCATCAATGTCTTTGCCATTTATTTTAGTAACCTTTCGTTTGTTCTTTTAATTTGGTTTCAATCATTCGTTTGACTTCCCGTTCTTGTTGACTGGTTCTCTTATCATGGAGCTTCTTCCCGCGAGCAACACCAATTTCTAACTTAACCAATCCTTTACGAAAATATATTTTAACAGGAATTAGAGTTAAACCCTTCTGCATTATACCAGCCTCAAGGTTTCTAATCTCGTTTCTATTCAGTAATAGTTTTCTCTCGCGCATAGGATCAACATTAAAGCGATTGCCTTGCTCGTAAGGAGAAATATGTAACCCGATCAAAAATGCCTCATTATCACGGATTGATATCCAGGAGTCAGCAAAAGCAAGATTGCCCTGTCTAAGAGATTTAACCTCCGTTCCCTTCAAAACAATTCCTGCCTCTAAGGTCTCTAAGATGTCATATTCATAGAGGGCTCTGCGATTCTTTGCAATCAATTTCATTTCAGTACTATGGCTCAAATAGATATTCCTTTCAATGCCTAATATTGTCACAAAACAATTACTATTCACAATTAGCAAACGATTATGTGAATAATTTTAAAATCACTTTTACCGCAAAGTCTAATTTTCAATCCTTATTATCACTGATATCAACAGTATTAACATTTTACATAACAAATCAATGTGATTTGTGTGACAATCAAATTTCGGATAACTCCCAAAGTGCTGTAGCGTTTAGAGACAAGTCAGAATAAATGCCATCTCGCCACAGAAAATAGCCGGCTGCGGCTATCATAGCTGCATTATCGGTGCACAATTTGATATCCGGCACAATCAGTTTTACACCAATTTGATCCGCCATCTCAGTGACTGCTTCTCTGAGTCTGAGATTTGCTGAGACACCACCTGCTAAAGTGATAGTCCGGGCATTGGTTATTTTCTGCGCTTGTGACAGATGAGCAGTCAAAATTTCAACAATAGTTTCTTGAACTGTAGCTGCAAAATCTTTGTCACTGAGGATTTCTCTGCGACTCTGGCCATTTTTCTTTGCCAACTGTTCCGCTTGATTTAAAACATTTAGAGCGGCGGTTTTTACACCGCTAAAAGAAAAATCCAGACTATCTTTTATTAGCGGATGTGGCAAGGGAAATGCTTTGCAATTACCACCCTGTGCTTTCTGTTCAATTATAGGACCGCCGGGATAGCCTAGTCCAACCGCACGTGCCAACTTGTCAAAAACTTCGCCGGCAGCATCATCTTGAGTTCTAGCAATCAATGAGTAATCAGAATAATCTTGTACATATACTATATGGGCATGAGCTCCTGACACAACCAGGGCTAGAAAAGGCGGTTCTAATTCACTATCACATAAATAATTGGCAGCAATATGACCGGCTAAATGATTTACTGCAATCAGTGGCCTCTCAATAGCAAAAGCTAAGGCTTTAGCCGCACTAACACCCACTAATAGTGCACCTATCAGGCCAGGACCTGCGGTAACTGCAATACCGTCTATTGCGGCTAAAGTTAAGCCGGACAATGATACCGCCTCTTCTATAACTGGCAATATTGTCTTCACATGCTGCCTGGAGGCCAACTCAGGCACCACACCTCCATATGATTGATGCAGATCAATTTGTGACGCAATGACATTGGAAACAATGCGGCGCCCATCTGCAACAATGGCTGCTGATGTTTCATCACAGGAAGTTTCTATACCTAAAATGTATATTGGTTCTGCTCGATCGACTGCTATATTTTTACAATTAGTCATGCGCATATTTTAGCACATACCGTCAATCCATTATTTACAGCTAATGGTACAATTAATTAAGAATAGAAAGGAACAGAGCTATGCAACAGGGAAAAAATTTTAATCCGCTATTTGTGTTGGCTGCCTTGTTAGTTCTGATTCTTTTAGCAGTAGTATTGCTGGGGGCTGTATCATTTATCCGAGCAGACCGAATGATGAACTTGCCTGCAACCCCTTTGGATCCTTTTGCAGCTAATATTATCGGTAAGCACCAAAATATAAGCTTCCGCTCATCTCAAGATCAGTTCAAGCTAAATGGCTGGTGGCTGCCTCACCAAACTCAGACATCTAAAGGAACAATAATTTTAATTCACGATCGCGGTAAAAATCGTCTTCAATTTGGATTGAAAACGCATCAACTTTATGATTTTTTTACGGAAGAAGGTTTCAATGTTTTATCATTTGACCAGAGAGGAAGCGGTGAATCCTCTTCAGGCCTGCATGCCTATGGTTACAATGTTTACGAAGACGTACTGGCAGCTTTAAAATACGCTAAATCAAGAACGCCGAAAACGCCTCTGATCTTAATGGGCTTCGGAGCCGGCAATAGCGCTATCTGGCAGGCCTGGTCTCAATTACCAGTCCAAGATGATGTGGAGTCAAATGAGTCTGATGAAATTGCTATCAGTCGGCAAGATATAAGCGCCATTATTATGGACACTCCGGTTAGATCCACAGAGGATTGTATAATTTCCGATATTAATCTATCACAACTTCCCGCTAAATGGTTTTTTCGCTGGTCAATCCCTCTGGCCATGCGCTTATCAGCTGGCAATGCAAAAAATGTCGACTTTTTAGAATCAATTTTAGATGCCCCCTGCCCTATCTATCTAACCATAAATAGATTAGATCAAGTCTATGCGCAAGATAATACAAAAATTTTATTTAATGAGATTGAACGTCTCAGGTCTAGCACCTCGTCGCTCACTATAACTGAAGGATCAGGTCATGTGACCGGATGGCTTGACAATCAGGGAGTATATAAGGATAGTTTAAGGGAATTTCTGAGGTTTTGGTTTGGAGATTAATTTTTCCCGGTTGAACCGAAACCACCGCCTCTGTTTGATCTAACAGAGGCAAGATTATCACACAGCTCAAACTCAACTGAAAAGGACTTGGAAATTACCATTTGTGCTACCCGGTCCCCTTGATTAATGCGTATTGTTCCAAAGGGAAGGCCATCTTCCTCAAGCCAGATATCAAAATCCTGAATCAGGTTATGACTTTGGTTTTTTCCACTAGTTGCAGAAAGAAAAGCTAAATAACTGCTTTTTCGGCATTGTTGTTGTAGATAATCAAGCAACTCCGGTTTTTGTAATAACAAATCCGGCAAAGAGCTAAAAAGAAATTGATTATGAATTATTATTTTGATTTCATCTCTGTAATCGGAGTCGATGGTTCCGGGACTGTTAGGAATTCTCAGACTGGTTTTTAGCGCCAAACCGCTTCTAGGCCTGATTTGCGCTTCATATCCAAGAGGAAGTGCAATCTTAATGCCGGTAGTGATGAGGCCTGTTGAACCGGGCATAATACGACATGGTTTAGAGGCAGTGAGGTCATAGCCTGACGCTTCCGCTGAAGCCCTGCGTGGCAAAGATCCACCGTCCAGAACCTCAATGTAGACTTTTGGTTTGTGCACCGGAGTATTCTCTTTCATTAGTCTTTCTCAGGAGGGTATTTTTTTAAATCCTCTATACTGGTTTGTCGCTCTGCAAGTGAATGATCCTTAGCAATCATTGTTTTTCTGGGCCGGACTTGTCTAATTTTATTCTCTTGTGCACTTGTAAGTTCAGCTAGCCTTTGCTCATGAATATCACAGAGATTCTTATAGTATAGTAAGTCTTTCTTTAGTTCCCAGAACTGTTCTCTGAGTCTAGCCAACTCAGCTTTAAGCTCAATTTCATTCTGAACTGCATTATCTTTAGCCATAATTGCTTGTTGTAAATCAGCTTGAGCCTGACGCATGGCATCAACAGCATTCACCAGAGCCAATACCTGTGTCGAAGTAGAATTCATATGGGGATAACGGCGGGCAATCTTAGTAATCAATTCGTCGGCAATAGATGCAATTTCTTGAATATAATTCGGGTCTTCAGTGGCTGAAAGCTGATAGACCATACTACCTATTCGAACTTGAATTTTTTTGACTTCGTCTCTCATGTAGAGCTCCTGTTACAAAGATTGCCTATAGATTATAGCAGAATAACAAGCTGATAAGTTAATCACTCGGGAAACAAGAGATCTGACGCAGATAATTATGCAAACCGAAGAGTTGATTCGGACTTAGTTCCTCAACGCGAAAATCTCGCCTAATCTCGGATTGCTCTAAATAAGATATAAGCTCATTCTCCTGATGTGAATCCTTAACAACATATCCCTCACGACGGAGCCTGCCCAAAAATTGCTTACGCCTGCCCCGGAAAGCATAAAGCAAAAAGCTGACGAAGCTTTGTGCTGATATTGGATCCTTTAGTAAGCTAGCCTTTGCTGCTGTAAGTTTCAGCAGTGTGGATTCAACCGGTGGTTGCGGCTCAAAGGCACTGGCGGGAAGTTTCATGATTGTTTTCACATTGCCATATAAAGATACCATTACTGCCAGAGGCCCATACTCTTTAGTTCCGGAATCGGCAGTGATTCGTGTCACAGCTTCACGTTGCACCATCAACACTAGCATTTTTGCTGAAGGTAATTCAGTTAGTAACTTAAGTATGATATTTGTCGTCGCATAATAGGGTAAATTGGCGGCAATCTTTATTGCTTTGTCCTGTCCTCCAAGTTCAAGGACAATATTCAACAAATCTATATTCAAAATATCATCCCAGATCAATCTAACTTTGGGTCCCAAAAAGTTAGCCAATTTTCTTTGTAGTATAGGTTGAAATCTCCGGTCAATTTCAACTGCAACTAAAAAGTCAGCTTTTTGAACAAGGGGTAAAGTAAGATTTCCCGTGCCTGGACCGATTTCCAGAACCAAATCATCAGGACAAAGTTGCAATGATTCTACAATAAAAGAAATCGCGCGCTGGGATACAAGAAAGTTCTGTCCCAGTGCGCGGTTGGGGATAAGATCAGTCGTCAAATTATTCAGTTCAGATACTGCCATCTTAGGGTTCAATATACCAGACACGACGAGTAGAATTTTTTAGTTTTCCTGCACTAAGTAAATCTCTAATTGTAAAATCGTCAAGACAAAGATCAATATCTGTTTTGGTCAGCCTGCCGACATCGCACACAACTCCTATTCCATAGCCCTCAACAAACATAACAGTACCAAAGGGTATATTGTCGCCATATCCCCAAAGATGGGTAGCTATTACTCCAAGTTGAGTCGGTACGCCACAAGCTGTTGTATTACCCGGACTTTTTCCTACATCATGGCCAAACCACATGTTGTGCAAACTCTCCGTCGGCCTAGTGCTGCTAAGTTTCAGTGTAATACCATCAATCGTGATCGTACCCGCAGCTTCATCAACCGAGAATTTGTTATAGGTGCGGCCTGGTATGCCGGTATCGCGACTAATCAATCTTTTGATCTTGTTCATATTTGTTCTTGCAGCAGCTCTATTATAAGAACTACTGAAACTTTTCTCATTGAAATTCCCCCGAGGTTTGACAAGGCCCAGATCGGTGATAGTCCCTGATTTTTCAACGGGTGGATTTGTTTCAGAAGTCACCTCATCGCTGTTGCTCTCGGGAGGTGAAGTAGCTTTCTCCTCTGTTGGTTCAGCTTTTTTCTCAGTAGCAGGAGGGTCAGTTGCAACAGTAGTTGGTGCACTGGTAGGGGCACTGGTTTGCTCCTTACTTGTAGTCAGAGTCTGAGTGGTAGTTGTTGTCGAATTTTTCCTAGTCGGTTTTTTAGTCGTCAGATAAGGATTGTTAACATAACCTTTCAAATCGGAATATTCTATTAATGACCAATCTCCTTGCAGTGAAAGTTCTATAACTGCTTCACCTTTCGGAATTGTTAACATATACTCGCCATCAGCATTAGGCTGCTTACGCATTCTCAGATCAACAGCCGTATATTTGGTCCGATTCACCTTTACGGTTTTGGGCTTAGACTGGGGCGGATTCTTGCTTAGCAGCTCAGATAAGATGAAACCCTTGCGACCTTTACTGTCAATGACCTCAGACCAACTATCACTACGGGATATTACATTAACCTTTTCACCACTTGCTAGTACATCAATGATGTCCTGATCAGACTCAGCGCTGGCCTGTGCTCGCAATCTAGTATTCATGACAGTATAACGCGTCAGATCACAGCTCTTCCAAACAGAAGAAACTGTAGTTACAGCTATCTCGGAATCGGACTCTTCAACATTAGACTTCTCGACAACCGGAACATCATTTTGCTTAGCAACGGGCGGGACTGCCTCAGCAGCGGCAATAGTAGTTTCTACCGCAGTACTTTCTTCAGCAGACACATCAGGTTCAGTAGTTTCATCGGTGGGGGTTTCCTTGCGTCCTGCGAGCTCAGGAGTAATAATCTTTTCATCCGAAACTGACCTAGCAGGTATGCGCTCAAAGCTACGAACAGGAGCCTGCTGTTTTAAGCGATCGCTGACGAATACTGCTGCCACAATAACGCACAATAAAGTCGCAACCGCAATTAGCAGTTTATCGAGTTTCGTTTTTAACATAATAAGTTTTCTTTAACCCTCTTCCCTTTCCATGGACAAATAATAAGTAATAACCATCCACGAATTAGTTAATGAGTTTATAAGTCTGATTATTTTATCTGATCTTGCTCCAATTGTCAATCACCGAGCCATTTAAGGGCACTTTGGAATATTGCCTGGCTATAGCGAATAGTGTCATCATTTTGGGAATTGGTCGCTCTTATGCGTTCGATTTGAGCAAATTTCCCCAGTATTCTTCCATCAGGACTAATTAATCCTTCAATCCCCCAAATGGAGCCTGTCGGATTCCAAGGCTCGAATCCGGTTGGCTCACCCATGGCATCGGCATAACAAAATGCTATTACATTTTGTTCTGTCATAAAGTCCAAGGTTTCCATTGAAGCTATTAGACGGCCTCTATCGCCGGCAATAGGTACCCTCTCAAGTAAATCCGGGGTATGCAGCTGTAACCAAGGTGATCGGACATTCATATATCTTGTAGTTACTGTACGCGATATGAAGCTGCCTCCTCTGCTGTTAGGCGCAAGAGCCGGCATTTCAGGATTTCGAGTTTGTATTTTCCCATATGGCAACAAGCCTAATTCCAGCAATTCAGCAAAGCCTCTGCCTACACCGAGTATCAAATGATTCTTATCTTCCAGCCAATTCATCAGATTTTCAGCAACTGAAGGCTGGCTGAATACTGAATAGGCAATACCCTCCGCAGAGCCGGGGAATGTCAATATATGTGCCCGATTCAAGCTAGCTTTAAGTTCGCATATGCTGTCTGCGATTTCCTCCTGACAACGATTGCGAAACACCGGGAGCTCGACTTCGGCGCCAGCTCGTTTAAAGGCGGATGCCATGTCGTTTTCACTATTAGTTCCGGGTAAAATCGGTATTAAAACTCTAGGTTTTGCTTTTTTGAGAACGACAGCCGGCCCTGTTTTATAGAAATTTGGCATGAGTTTGGCGTCAGACAACAGATTTTCTGCCTCAATTGGATACACTGATGCGGGATATATCTCTGCCAGCGGTTCCAGCCAAATCCTTAACAACTCTGCAAGGCCAATATTTTCGTTATCATATGAGAGCTGACCATCACCAGTAGTTGCACCCAGAAAAATCCCCCCTGCGGCAACTATATCAGCTTCTGCTACACTTTCGTCAAAACTTACGATTAGACTGCCGGGTGCAGGCTTAAATAGATCCAAATTATTATTGCATGAAAATTTGAAGCCCAGGGCCTCACCCATTAAGGCTTTTGTTACAGCAACCGCAAGTCCTCCACCGTCAACAGCAATTATATTTTGAACTTGATTACTCTGGCAGCTTTCATATATGAACGACAGGGTTTTCAGCCAAGGCTCGAGATCAACGATACAGATTTCATCCAGTGGCACAATAAAAGCATAAACTTTCTGTCCTGCAGCTTTCAGAGTTGCTGAAATAACTTTATCGACAGAGGTAAGACCAACAGCAAAAGCAATCAGTGAAGGCGGTACACTCAAATTTTCAAAAGTTCCGGACATACTGTCTTTGCCGCCTATGGCGGGTACGCCAAAGCCCAGCATTGCGTCGAAGGCGCCTAATAATGAAGTCAGTGGTTGGCCCCAGCTCTGGGGATCAACCGTTTTCCCGAAGTATTCCTGCAGACTTAATCTGGCTTGAAAAGGATTTCCACCCATAGCCAGAATTTTACTTAAAGCTGACAGGACAGCAAAATAACCGGCATGGTACGGGCTTGCTTCAGCAAGATAAGGATCGTAGCCACAGGTCATAAGCGATACTGAATCGGACAATTCACCCGGACCGGTTGGAATTTGCGCTGCCATACCCATTTCCGGTGTCAACTGCGTTTTGCCGCCAAGTGGCAACAGAACGGTGCCGGCACCAACAGTGTGGTCAAAACACTCAATCAAACCCCGCCGCGAACATTGCGAAATATCAGATAGTAACTCCGACAATCTAGCAACAAAACCGTGCGCAGATTCTGCCCCTGTAAACCAGCTCTGAGCTTGAGACGGAGAAAATAATGCTGAGGTCTGCTGCCTTGCACCATTAGTGGCCAAGAAATCTCTTTGTAGTTCGACGATCGTCTGACCTTGCCAAATCATTTTAAGAACAGGTTCTTCTGTCACTACCGCTACTTCTGTCGCTTCCAAATTTTCTTCCGCAGCATACTGGCAAAATAAAGTTGCCTCATCTGCTGAAACCACTACAGCCATTCTTTCCTGTGATTCAGAAAGAGCAATTTCAGTACCGTCTAGTCCTTCATACTTCAACGGAACAGCATCCAGATTAATCAGCAGCCCCTCGGCTAACTCGCCAATTGCTACCGATACACCGCCAGCACCAAAATCGTTACATCTCTTAATTAATTTTGCTAGTTCCGGCCTTTGAAATAAGCGCTGCAAATTTCGCTCCAGATAGGGATTCCCCTTTTGCACTTCGGCAGCACTGAGTCGATGCGAGGACTTATGATGACTTTGCGACGATCCGGTGGCGCCACCAATACCGTCTCTTCCTGTTCTGCCGCCAACCAGGATAACAATGTCACCGGCCAGGGGACGCTCCCTCCTCACCTGATCGGCTGGCACTGCCGCCATAATTGCACCGGCCTCAAGCCTCTTAGCTTCAAAGCGTGGATGATAAAATTCAGCTAAATGTCCCGCAGCTATGCCAATCTGATTGCCGTAGTTGCTGTAACCTAAGCTGGCTTGCTTAGCAATGTAACGCTGAGCCAGCTTACCGGGCCGGACGCTCTCATAATTCTGCCTGGGATCCGCTCCCCCTGAAACTCTCATCGCCTGAAAAGCATATGCCCTGCCTGATAATGGGTCGCGAATGGCACCACCCAGGCAAGTGCCCGCACCGCCGAAAGGTTCTATTTCTGTCGGGTGATTATGCGTTTCATTCTTGAACATAAGGAGGACATCTTTATCGATTCCATCCTGTTTCACTGTCACACGGATACTGCAAGCATTAATTTCTTCAGACTCATCAAGATCACTGAGATCAAATTTAGTTTTGAGTATTTTGGTGCAGATAGTGGCCAAATCCATTAGAGTTACAGGACTCTTACTTCCCTTTTGCTGATCAAAAAACTGATGCCATGAGAGATAATGATGCCAACTGGACTTAATATGTTCACGCAAATCTTGGTCAAACTGCTCCGGAAAATCAACTTGTATCAGCTCGGTATTGAAGGTAGTATGCCGACAATGATCGGACCAGTAGGTATCAAGGACTCTAATCTCAGTTAAAGTGGGATCACGCCCGATCTCCAGGAAATGTGCCTGAATGTGCCGCAAATCAGCCGTAGTCATGGCCAATTGCTGATCAACACAGAAAGCATTTAGTCCTTCTGAGCTCAGTTCAGTAAAACCTTTATATACTGGAATCGTCTGCGGCACATCTTCATGAATAATGTCAGATTCTATAAAACTGGCAGTACCCGACCGGTTTTCAACGGGATTAACCAGCCAAGCTCTGATCTTCTGTCTGTCTGCTAGGCTAAGATCGCCGTAAAACAGATAATGTCTGGCAGATTTGACTGTTCCGGCTGCTCTTCCCAGTGATATCTGTATGGATTGTGCTATCAAATCAGATTCTTGATCATATTGACCATCAATTGGTTCGACTATTAATTCATAGTCCGGCTCTTTTAAATTTGCTTGCTGCAGATTCGGCGAGCCATCCTTGCGAGCAAATATTACGATCCCTAAAGTGGGGTCAGCAATCAGATCAACAATCATTTCAGTTTCATGTCTCGATGTACTAAAGAAATCGACGCGAGAAAGAACAACCATCTCTTGCAAAGAGTCTACTCCTAAAAAATTTTTCAACTCGAGCAATAGAGCCTGCTCCATCGTATCCAAATCCGGTCGATTCATGAAATAGATGCGCTGCAGATATTCTGAACCGTAAGTCATGGCGTTATTCTCCTTGCGATTAAATTATTACTGCGACTCCAGTGTTTGTTCCGCCAGACGGGTAGACCTATCGATAAAGTCAGCCAGATCTTCACCGCTCAAAAGGCCTTGAGCCAGCCTAGTCAAATCAAAAATGTATGATGCCAATCTCCTAGCTGACTCTTTACGTTCAGGTAACTCATTCATTCGCAGCAGGCTGGTTATTAGCTTAGAATCTTCATTTAGCAATAGCTCCATTTGCTGTTTAGTTAGCTCCTCCTTCTTGTCGGCCGGCATTTGCGCATCAAGAGCCATTTGTTGAGAAAACTCTCTGATACGACGCATTTCTTCAGGCTCATGCAAAATGGCAGGAGGTGCATTAATTCCTAAAGGCGATAATTTGAAACCTGATATTTTAAAGTCAGTAGCAGTGGGAAACAGATCCATCAAATGACTCAGGTCATTATCTGCTTCTACTGAATAGTCAGAATCAGCTCTGACGAATTGTCTCTTCCCTTGGCTGTGATATTCAATAAATGACATCAGTGGCGTATCAATTTCTTGATCCATAATCAGCACTGGTATTTCCTGCTCTTCAGCAATCCTGACATGAACTGCCAATTGATCAGCAGCCGGGGTATAGAGCACCTTGTCTGCAGGCAATTCCTGTTCAGATAAATATTTGCCTTTTGTAGTAGCGAATAGCAAAGAGGGCTTAACATATTCATAAAATTTTTGATCAGAGAGAATGCCGTATTTAACAAAAAGGCTAATCTTGGGCCATACACTCTCATAGTACTCTCTCTCTTCGGTGTTTAACTTATTGAGACGTTCTGCCACCTTGCGCACAATATGTTGTGATAATCTTTTGAACGAGGGATCGTTCTGCAGAAAGCTACGCGAAACATTGAGCGGTAAATCCGGACAGTCCAGCATCCCTTGCAGTAGAAATAAAAATTCCGGAATAATCTCTTTGGTATTATCGGAAACAAAAACCTGATTATAAAAAAGTAAGATCCTTCCTTCTAACGTCTGAATATGATCTTTGATCTGAGGGAAATATAGTATCCCCTTCAGCCTGAACGGGTAGTCCATATTAAGATGGACCCAGAAAAGTGGCTCCTGGATACTGTTGAATGTATCTTTATAGAAAGTAATATATTCTTGATCGGAAATTTGTGCAGGGGGCTTGAGCCAGAGTGGTTCCACAATATTGACAGCTTCTTGATCAGAGATTTTATCCGTTATGAGATTAATATCATTCCATAATTCAGCTTCTGTATCAGACTCAGTTAAGTAATAGATGGGCCAGGACATAAAACGACAATATTTATCGATAATTTGTCTCAGCTCAGCAGAAGTTAGCCATTCCCTATCTTCAGGCGTTAGTGTAAGAGTAATAGTTGTACCTCGCTCGCTCCTGGTCCCAGGACTCATTTGATATTCAATACCTTCCTCGCTTTGCCAGAGTACCGGTGTAGCGCCTTCCTGCCATGATAAGGTGTCTATCTCAACTTTCTCGGCAACCATAAATGCTGAGTAAAAACCCAGACCAAAATGGCCAATAAAGCCGGCATCTTCAGCACCGCCATGCTCTTGATAATATGTGACAAAGTCAGTCATTCCTGAGTAGGCAATTTGATTGATATATTTATCAAGCTCCGCCTCTGTCATACCAATGCCATTATCTACAATCATCAGCTTACCGGTTCCAGTATCGAAACGGATCTCAATCCTAAACTCCTCCTGATCTAATTCTATTTCACCCATATTGGCAAGTTGCCTTAGTTTGGATAAAGCGTCTGCCGAGTTAGAAACTAACTCCCGTAGGAAAATGTCGCGATTTGAGTACAGCCACTGTCTGATTATGGGGAAAATATTTTCTGTGCTAACCTGTATCTGACCCTTTTTGATCTTCATAATTAAATCCTTTCGTAAGCATTGAGTGTGCATAAGATTCTAATCGATAATCGATTAGACCAATTATATAATAACAAAAAGACACAATGGTCTGTGTTAAGTCGCGCCCCTACTCTGTCATACTGAAATACCTAAAGGCTGTCAGTCTTGTCATCGTAACTTATGCATCGCAGTGCTTATTTAATTTTCTCAATACTTTTAGTTGTAAATAGTTGTAAAATATCTTTTGATAAAATAGTTGCAAAGGAAATTCAACTATTCTTAGACCGGAGGCCATGATGAAAAAAAAGAGATTTCTCTATGTTTCTCTTAATATATTGGCTGCCACTTTCATGCTGGTAGGCATATACCTGTTAATCAGGCCCTATTATCAAAATTATCGCCAAAGAACTAAAATTGATGATATTTTGGCGGAGATGAAGATTACTCAGACCGACGGACAGAAATCTACATCCGAAATAGAGCCTGTGAAAGAAATTGAAGTGAGCTTTGCACCAGATGCCTATAAAGTTGATGGTGAGGAATGGGAAGATTTTGCCAAACCATCCTCTACTGAACCTGAGGCAAATACTAGAAAATTTGTCAAAGTAAAGGCTTATGGCCGACTAGATATACCCTCAATAAACTTCTCCATGCCCATCGCTGACAATGCTACCATACATTCCCTAAGGGTTGCCATTGGCCATTATAAACCCTCAGCACCAATGGGAGGAAAAGGATACTTTGTCTTATTTGGACACCGTGGGTATCGACCCGGTAACTATCTGCATCATATCCATGAGATAAAACCCGGTGATGAAATAATCGTTGTCAGCAGCGAAAATGCCTATATATATATTATGGACAGAAGTATTGAAATTGAACCATCATCATTGATGAAAAAAATTAACGAACGCACAGATCAAGCAGGGATCATAATTGTCAGTTGCACACCATTGCGCAATACCGCTACCCAAAAACGAGGATCACTTCGCTTTTTGCTTTATGGGCATTTGAAAGAAACAATATCCCTGACGGAAAACTGATCAAGAGATCTGTATATCTTACTGCATTAGACAGAGAAAACCCGGCCATCGACTGGCCAGGCTTTCTTTCAGCAAAATCATCTTATTCGGGCATTAGTTCATCTAAAGATATCTCATTTAATACTTCACGAAGAATAGCTGCCTCTTCCCTACTCAGAGTAATACCCTTACTCATTTTATCGTGATCCGGTGACCAATCGCGCAGATCAAGCTTTGCTTTACTCTCATTCCAGCTAACAAGGTTTAACTCACGATTCCAGCCTGACCTGCTGGTGCTCAAAACTGCAATATTTTTCTTAATCTCGTATTTAAACTCGGCCATGTTATTTTCCCTCCGCAATTTTTAACTTACAGTGCATTTTGCCAAACGGACAACAATGTGTCAAACTCGTCAAATAGATGATTTCTGTACCCTCCAAATCTCCTGAGCATACTCACTAACTGTTCTGTCAGAGCTAAATCTCCCGCTGTTGACTATATTGACCCAACATTTCTGACCCCATCGCATCTGATCTTGATATGATTGGTGAGCATAGTTGCGTGTTTTCCTATATGAATCAAAATCTCCCAAAACATAGAAAGGATCACCTGCCTGCCACTGAGAGCCGGTTAGCAGCGAATCATAAAGGTCTTGGAACATTCCTGTGCGATTATCGGAAATGGTGCCATCAATCAAGGCATCAACCACTCTTTTTAACCCCTCAACATTTTGATATTGCCATTGGGAATTATAATAGCTCATTGTCGCAGGGAAGTCAGCTATTTTGGGTCCGAACATGAAACAGTTATCTTCTCCTACCTGATCCAGAATTTCTAAATTGGCACCGTCATATGTACCTAATGTCAAGGCGCCATTCATCATAAATTTCATATTGCCGGTCCCGGATGCTTCCATACCTACAGTGGAAATCTGTTCTGAGATATCTGCAGCGGGGAAAATTCTTTCCGCTAATGAAACATTATAATTATGAAGAAAGACAACCCTCATATGATCATTCACATCAGAATCATCATTAATCAAAGCCGCTAACTCAGTTAAGAATTTTATTATTCCCTTAGCTCGAAAATATCCCGGTGCCGCCTTAGCACCAATGATATAGGCAACAGGCGTTATTCCGTTAGAGGTACCTTTGTCCTTAAGTTTAAAATACTGGTCTAAAATTTGCAGACCATTGAGTAATTGTCTCTTGTATTCATGAAGTCTTTTGATCTGAACATCAAACAAAAAACTACTGTCCAGTTCAATTCCCTCGTAGTCTTTAATAAAATTCACTAGTTTCTCCTTATTTTGGGACTTAATCTCTAGCAAATTTCTAATCAGCTTGGGATCATCTTTCTCTGAAGCTAAGGATTTTAACAGATTAAGATCCGTTACCCAATCTTGATTGCCTATTTTTGTCGTCAGCAGATCCGCCAGCAGTGGATTGCACATCAGGAGCCAACGTCTTGGTGTAACCCCATTGGTTTTATTATTGAATTTCCCCGGCCATTGTCTATAAAAGTCTTTAAAGAGAACATTTTTTAAAAGATTGCTATGGATAGCGGCGACGCCATTGACTGAATAACAGCTGTAGCATGCCAGTAAAGCCATATGTATCTTGCCATCATGGATAGGAGACATTGACTGAATAAGATCCTCCGGCAAATTTTTCTCCGTTAGCTCATCTTCAAACCTTTGGTCAATTTCTTTAATAATGTTCAAGATGCGTGGGAAAAGAAATTGGAAAATATTAAGATCCCATTTCTCCAGCGCCTCTTCCATCATAGTATGATTTGTAAAAGCAAAGGTCTTACGAACTATTTCCCAAGCTTCGCCCCAACTTTGTCTGTTTTCATCTATTAGTAAACGCATCAGCTCCGGGATCGCCAAGACAGGATGTGTATCATTAAGCTGAATACAGTTAAACTCCGGAAATTGTGAAAAATCTGTACCATGTGTGCGTTTGAATGTTTCCAAGACATTTTGCAGTGAGGCAGACACGAAAAAATACTGCTGTCTAAGTCTTAACACCTTTCCATCATATGAACTGTCATTCGGGTACAGAACACGGCAGATGTCTTTAACGCGGTTACGCTCAATGACAGCATCATCAAACCTTTGTGAATTGAATAAGTTAAAATCGAATTCCTGAGCCGGTTCCGCATCCCATAGTCTGATCGTATTGATATTATCAGTACCAAAACCGGTTACCGGAAGATCGTAAGGAACAGCATATACTTTAAAATCTTCATAATGGATTAAGACTTTCTCTTCACGGCGCGGTATTAGAAAAGGATACCCATCGTTATCTATCCAGTTATCCGGATATTCCTTTTGGAAACCATTCTCAATTTCCTGACGAAACAAGCCATAATGATATAATATACCGTATCCCGTCACTGGCAGATCCTGAGTAGCACTGGAGTCGAGAAAACAGGCAGATAAGCGCCCTAGACCACCATTGCCCAATCCCGGATCCGATTCATGCTCCAAGATATCCAGTAAATCATGACCTTGCTCTTTAGCAAAGTCCTGCACAACATCATAGAGATTCAGATTGATCAGATTATTGAGTAAACTTCTCCCTACCAAAAACTCTGCGGAAAAGTAATGAGCCTGCCGCTGATCATTATAAGAGCGCCGCGTAGTCTCCCATTCCGGTGCCAGCAGGGACATAATGGTACGGGAAAGAATTTGCCAGAATTCCCTTTCAGTCAAAGATGATAAATCTTTGCCATAATTTGCCTGTGATAGTATCTGCATCCTCTCGGAAAGAATCGTTTTATCCATTAGCTTCTCCTTATGGAATATTGTTTTGCCACAGCTATTATAATTGTAAGTGGCGTCGGTGACAATTTAAGGTATACTTATTTTGTCTATTGCTGATCAATCATCAGGAGTAAATGTGAAAAAAAATAGTAATGACAGTATCACAGACGCGACCAAGACATCATATTCTGTTCAGGCAGAGAATCGCTCCCTGACTCAAACTGAATTATCAGTTATAGAATTTAAAAAACGTCGCAACAATGCTATTTTACAAGAAAAGGAACGACTGTCCGGCATCAGCGGTCGTACCGCTATTATATTTGCTCTATTCATCGTTATTATCAAATTAGCTGAACAATATTTCCCGCCATTTGGTGAGTTGATTGGCGTCCACAGCTTTCGTGGACAGGCAATACTCATGTTACTCATAGTGGGGATTATCCCATTTCTGACTTCAGTACTGATCATTCTTCTGGAACGACCTGCAGCCAAATTCATCTGTGGAGAGAAGCCTTCACCTATCGCCTGCCTATTGGCGTTTTTATCTGGTTTTCCCTTGATCTTTTTTGTTTTGACAGTAGAACAATTAATTACTTTGCTTTTGTTTGATAAAACATTGGTTGGAACTACCGGTTGGAATTTATTAAATCAAGGTATACTTCTCTTTCAATCATCAGGTATACAAATTGCTCTAACCGTCTTGATTGCATGTTTAATTCCGGCTTTAGGCCTGACACTGCTTATTAACGGCTTGATACAACCTGGCCTGTCATCTGGATCATATCAAAAGCGAGCGATCCTCAGCACCGGTTTATTTGCGGCTGTGACGGCTCTGGATTTAAGATCAGTGCCGTTATTATTACTTGTATTCAGCTTTGTTAGTAAAATCAGGAGCGATAGCGATAGCCTCCTGCCTGCTGCCTTGGCTAATTTCGGTATCAATCTCGGCTGGTTAATCTACCCATTTATATATCAATTTACTGCAGATTTGTTATGGGGACAACTTCCTGGTTCAACCGGGCAAATTATATCCCAGACCTTACCCTTAATGCTTTTCTCGGCCATGCTCATACTGCCAGCTATAGTTTTTTTTACCAATACCAGAAACCGTACTCTAGCTGAAGAAAGAGAATTATTACAGCAAATTTCAACTGACAAGGAAAATGTCAGTCCAAAAAAACACAAAATTGATTACCTCTTCTTAGTTGCCAACATCATTCTGTTCGCAATTCTGATATTACAGGATTTAATTTAGGAGGATATATTATGATGGACGATAGAGCTAAGATGGATTTAGCCTTTATTCTTTCTTTTTTTAAACACTTTCTGCTCTTAATTCTAATTGCCGTCCTTCTATTTATAGGTTCACGCGCATTGGTAGTCCTGGCTCCTATTTTATTTGCTCTCGTATTGTCACAGGCGGCAGTAACTATCAGTAAATTCATCCTTAAACATTGGCAGAAAACAGGTACCGATCAAACATTGACTAAACACCCGCATCGAGTTCAGAAAAAGCTTTCAGTTTTTGTTTACATCGTGATTTTGCTTCTTCTGTTAGCACTGATCGGAGGTCTAATGTATTATCTGGTCAGCATCCTCCGCTATGTCTATTATCAATTCCCTAATCTGATTCGCGAATCGGACATTATAAATAAAATATCCGATATTTTTCATGATTCAAAGAGTTTCTTTGGCATAGAATTGAATCCTGCCATCAGCGCTAAAATTGAGGAAAGCATAATCTCTTTCACCCAAAAAATAATTGCAGCTTTACCGGGTGTTCTAGCAACAATGTTGCAATCCGCAAGCAGAATGATCTCAGGTCTGCCAAGGACAATCTTGGTTTTGCTTATTACCGTTATGGCCGGTTATTATTTCATAACCGAATCGAATAAACTCTACGCCTTGTTATTGCGTTTTATTCCTGACCGCGTCTTTGTACGCAAAATATTCTCCGTTACAAATAGGTTAACAAAAACCTTATTTCGGATATTGGGAGGATATATTGTTCTGCTGGCATTTACATTTCTGGTATCGCTAATAGGTTTTTTAATTATCGGGGTACCTAATGCAGTAACCTGGGCAATTGTAGCTGCAGTTGTCGATCTATTGCCAATTTTGGGAATCACAACAACATTAATACCGATGTCATTGTATTTTTTCATTCAATCTTCGCCTTGGCAAGCGATCGGAGTATTGATTCTAATGGTATCTATTATTATTATACGGCGATTTATTGAACCAACCATATTAGGCAATGCCATGGAACTGCATCCTATAGTTACACTACTTAGTATGATAGTCGGCATTATGATTTATGGTCTGGCCGGATTACTCTTAGGGCCTCTGGCTTTTGTGATTCTTAGAGAAATCTTCGTTGCTTTTGAAATGGAACAGAAAATTAGGCATATTTTTGCTGAATTAATGACAAAGAGAGGGCAAGCTGATTTGGACGATTAATTATACTAATCCCGGTTAGTGCGATACTGCTCAACTTTTTCCTGATGTTCTTCATAAGTTTCGGAAAAATCATTTGTGCCATCACCTTTGGCAACAAAATACAGATAAGAATTAGCCCCCGGCCAGCTTCGTTCAGTTGCAGGCCACAGCACACCTTCCAAGGCCACTGTACCAGGAGAATTAATCGGTCCCGGAGGCAAAGCAGAAATACTGTAGGTATTATACGGATTGTCTGAATATCGGTCCAAATCTTCATTTGTAACCCAAAGAATTGGTTTAAGGCCGTCTTCAACTCGCAAATAATTGATAGTAGCACAAGATTGCAGCGGCATATCCAATTTCAAGCGATTGAGAAACACCCGCCCTATTTTGGGCATTTCCGCTATCGGTCCCTCCTTCTGCACTAAAGAAGCGAGTGTTATAGCCTGGTCAAGACTTAAACCGATTTTGGCAGCTCGTTCAGAATAATTGCCGGCCCTGAGTTTAGATTCAGTATTATCGAAAAATTTTCTCAAGATTGATTCCTCTGACTCATTGATATCAAATTCATAGGTATCTGGCCATAGATACCCTTGCATCAACCATTTTCTATCCCGGTCAGAGTGTATTTCCTGAATAAAATCATAATCAATAAAGAGATTTGGTCTACGCATCATCTCATCCATGATATCTTCATTAAAACGGAGACCGGCTTTACGCATCCGTTTCTTAACCTCAGAATATGTCAGCCCTTCGGGAAATGTAATTTGCACTGGTTTGGGTTTACTAGTTAGAATCAACATCATCTCGTCATAACTCATCTCCGGTACAAGATAATGGGTCCCTGAACGATATTTGCCATCAAAACCGTTAATCTTCGATAGCATCTTGAAAGCGAATTTGTTTTTTATTAAGTTATTAACAAGCAGTATATCTGTAATATCATCCAGATCAGAGTTCCTGGGAATATAGATCTCTACTGCACCGGGTGTAAACTCCGTGATAGGCGATTTACCCTCTTCTTCAAGCAAGCGATTCAATTTGTTTAGACGTTCATTCTGAGCAGTTACGTAATTATATCCAGTAAAATAGCCAAAAACACCTACCGCAACAAGGGTTAGGATTAAAGCAAGAATGATAATTGTACGGCTAATTTTTCTGGACAATTCTGCTTCCCTTTCGGCACATTAATTAATCTATTATATCATGCCATCTCATTGCGACCACGCCAGATAATTTGAATGGGACTTCCGGCGAAGCCATAAATCTCGCGCAAGCGGTTTTCTAAATAGCGGTCATAGGAGAAATGAGTCAATTTGGGATCATTGACAAAGAACAGGATCCGCACCGGGTAATTACCAATTTGAGTGCCGTAATAAATCTTTAAATGTCTGCCTTTGTCTTGGGGGGGCGGGTGCATGATTACAGCGTCACTAATAAACTCATTCATTTGCGAAGTTGAAATTCGAAAGCCACCCGCCAAATAGGTTTCTTTGAGCAAAGACCATAGCCTACTACAATTAGATCCGGTCAATGCCGAGACAAAAATAATCGGCGCAGATTGCATAAAATGGAAACGGCGCTGGATCTCGCGCTTAAAGCCCTTGTATGCTTCTGACTTGTCCTGAATCAGATCCCATTTATTAACGGCAAATACACAGGTTCTACCCATATTCCATGCTAAACCGGCAACCTTAGTATCTTGCTCCGTGATACCCTCTATTGCATCAAGCAAAATTAGGCATAAATCTGCCCTCTCTATTGTCTGGTTGGCTCTAATTACACTGTATTTCTCTATTCGCTCAGAAACCTTGCCCCTGCGTCTCAAACCAGCGGTATCAACTAAAATAAAATTGCCGTATTCATTGCTGACAAAGGTATCTATTGCATCCCTGGTAGTTCCGGCTATTGAAGATACGATAGCTCTCTTCTCTCCTGTTAGGCGGTTAATTAGGGAAGATTTGCCGGAATTCGGTTTACCTATCACAGCTACCCGGATAGTATCATGAGGCAGATCGTTGGTAAAATCTGTAGGAATATGTGCAATAATAGCATCCAATATCTCCGCCAATCCTAATTTGTGGCTGGCAGAAACTGCATGCACCTCAGAAAAACCTAATTGATAAAATTCATAAAAACCGGGCGGTGGATCCCCGGGTTGATCAATTTTATTTACAGCAACTATTACCGGCTTGTTACTACGTCGCAACTGTCTAGCGATTTCCAGATCTGCAGCGGTCAAACCGCTTTGAATATCCGTCATAAAGATAATGACATCAGCTGTTTCAATAGCAATCTCGGCTTGAAACCGCATTTGCAACAATAAGTCATCTGTTGATTCAGGCTCTATACCGCCTGTATCAATCATAGAAAAGCCGATTCCCTGCCATTCAGCATCAGCAAAAACGCGATCCCTAGTGACGCCAGGTGTCGGGGCTACAATCGATATACGCATACCGGCAAGCATATTAAAAAGTGATGACTTACCTACATTCGGTCTGCCTACAATTGCGACTGTCGGCTTATTCATAAATCTACCTTTCTAGAAAAAAGCAACGGCTCCTACAGGCACCGTTGCTTTATGTCATTAGTATCCGGTTAGAGATTATTTTTCTTCAACAGCAACAATCTCGCGACCTTTGTAATATCCGCAGCTCTTGCAGACTCTATGGGCTGCTGCCAATGATTTGCAACGCGGACATTCCACTAAAGTGGGTGCACTGATTTTCCAGTTAGCTCGTGCTCTGCGGCTTCTCGCTTTTGACCATTTGCGTTTCGGGACTGCCATTTGTCACACCTCCATCCATTTGCTGTCCTCTCGGACACTTGTCTCCGAGCCGTTGTAGGTATAAACGGCTACTCCCGTTGAGACGCGAAATGTATTATCACTTATCTAATACTATCTTGTCAAGAATTAATCCTGCAGTGATCCGTATATAACAGTTCACTGCAGAACCAATTTCCGGGACAATCTACTTATCCAGTCCAAGCAGCTCGACGGTCTGAATTGCAATTGAGAGTTCCTCATTTGTCGGGATGACAAATACTCTAACCTTCGATCCGTCCTTAGAAATATCAGCAACCTTAGCTCTAAGGCCATCATTCTTGCTGCGATCAACCTCTACGCCCATAAACTCCAGATTTTCAAGCATTCTTGCGCGAGTATCCGTATCATTCTCACCGATTCCGGCCGTAAATACTATAGCATCGACTCCACCCAAGGCAGCAGCGTAACTTGCGATAATCTTTCTGCCTTGATACACAAACATATCTAATGCCAGCTTTGATCTTTCGTTACCCTCAGCGGCCGTTGCAGCGAGATCTCGGAAATCCGAACTAACCCCTGAAACTCCTCTCACACCTGATTCTTTATTCATGATGTGATCAATCTCATCCGGAGTCAAATTTTCCGCCTTCATAATATAAGGTACAATGGCTGGGTCGATATCACCGCAACGGGTGCCCATGGCTATTCCTGCCAATGGCGTGAGTCCCATGCTGGTATCAACGCATTTGCCATCTTTAACCGCAGCAAAGGATGAACCATTGCCAAGATGGCAAGTGATGATTCTGGTACCTTCAGCTTCGCCCCCCAGGAGTTCTACTGCCTGCTGCGATACATACATATGCGAAGTGCCATGGAAGCCGTAACGGCGGATTCCAAGCTCCTCATAATAGCGGTAGGGCAAAGCATAGATAAAGGCTTCAGCAGGCATCGTCTGATGGAAAGCAGTATCAAAGATCGCCACCTGCGGAATACCAGGCATAATTTCTTCGCAGACTTCAATACCGGTTAAATTGGCCGGATTATGCAGGGGTCCCCAGGCAAAGCATTTACGAATTGCCTGCTTAACCTCGTCAGTAACTAAGGCAGGAGCAGTAAACTCTTCACCGCCATGCAGGACACGGTGGCCAACCGCTGAAATCTCGTCAAGCTCTTTAATAACTCCATATTCTTCAGAAGTAAGTTTTTCGACCATCGCAAATACAGCATCACGATGTGTTTTGAAATCCATATTCCCTTTGAAAGTTTTGCCATCACTAAGCTTGTGAGTCATGCTGGGATCATCAATGCCGATACGCTCACAAAGACCTACACACAGGACCTCGCGTGCCTCATAATTGATTACTTGATACTTGAGAGAAGAACTACCAGAATTAATTATTAGTATTTTCATAAAATATTCCTTATCCTCCGGCTTTAGCCATTATTAATTTTGTGTACACTGGAGTACAGTTAAAGCAACTACACCGACAATGTCGTCAGCGCTGCAACCACGAGACAGATCATTGACCGGTTTGGCAATTCCCTGCAACATAGGACCATATGCTTCAGCCTTGCCAAGCCGTTCTACTAACTTATAAGCAATATTGCCGGCATTCAGGTCCGGGAATATCAGACAATTGGCATCACCCTGTACTTTACTCTTAGGCGCTTTTGATTTGCCAATTGCCGGAATGATCGCCGCATCGGCCTGAAGTTCGCCATCCAGAGTCAGATCAGGCGCCTTCTCTTTGGCCAACTTTGTCGCCTCGACTACCTTCTCGGTCAATTCACTTTTGGCGGAGCCAAAGCTGGAATAAGATAGAAGTGCGACTTTGGGTTCAGTACCAGTCAACGCCCGGAAGGATGACGCAGAAGAAACCGCAATCTCTGCCAGCTGAGCAGCGTCAGGATTTTCGACCAGACCACAATCAGAAAACAGAAAAGTACCGTTATCCCCATAGGGGCAATCAGGAACCACCATCAGGAAAAATGATGAAACTAGATTGGTACCCTCCTTAGTGCGCAAAATCTGCAATGCCGGTCTCAGTGTATCAGCCGTACTGCCTACAGCACCGGCCACCAAACCATCAGCAAGATCCTTCTTAACCATCATGACGCCAAATGGTGTTGGTTCAAGCATAGTCTCCCTAGCTGCTTCCGGTGTCATTCCTTTCTTTTTACGCATTTCATAGAATGTGTCTGCAAAGTCATCCAGTCCTTCATATGAAGCCGGATCAACAAAAGTAGCACCGGAGACATCCCAATCAGGTGCTTGTGCCTGGATTTCCTCTTGTTTGCCAATCAATATGACATTAGCCAAGTTATCCTGTAAAATCTTGGCTGCCGCTTCAACAACGCGCGGGTCCATGCTCTCCGGCAAAACGATATTTTTCTTTACCTTGCGAGCTTCAGCTTTGACATTGTCTAAAAAACTCATCTTATTCCTCCACATTGTTTATATTTAATAGTTAAAATAACACCAACAGTTAGTATAAGTTATCCTGCGGATAGATTCAATTAAAAGCGCCAAGTTTTTGACGAAGTTTTTTTGACGAAGACGTAACCTTGGCACTACAGATAGTTCTATCACCAGTTTTTCACATCAGCACGCCATCTTATTGCAGAGCCAACAAGCCTAGAACCTGATCCAGTGCAAAAATTGTCAATCTGCCCTCTTCATCACGACGAGCAAAAGCTCCAAAGAAGTCATTAGTCTGGCTGGAAACATAACTCCGGCTCAACTGCTTTACCGCCGCAGAAAACAAAGAACGGTTATCGCACACGCGCCCCAATCTCGCAGCCCAGGCGGCAAGAGCAGGATCAGCTTCCTTATCTGAACCGGAACCACTCAGAAGATGATAGGAAGCAGCAAGATGGCCATTGTTCAATTCACCCAAGATAAAACCAAGAAAATCCGCATTGCTTACTCCAACTTCAGCCAGGTGGATAGAAGTGCGCAACATACGCCAGGTTTCCGCTTGGAAACCGGATTCAATCAGCGGCATAAGTTCCTGCTCATAAGGGCTCCATCCTTCGGGCGGGAAAGGCATGCCGACTTCGTGTGGGTATTCAGCCAGTCTGGATTTCCAGCTGGCGGCAATCTCAGTCCAGCCCTGATCAAAAGCTGACAATTGTTCTAATGTCCAGAAATCAATACTTTCCACGGATACCAGAGGAATTGGCTGTTGCTCAAGGGGCACAGGATCATCAGCCGCTTTTGAAATCAAGGGATGATTGAGATTTGGTCCATAACCTTCAATTGTTGTCGGCGGTCCGGATAGAAACAAAGGCAGCAATGTATCAGACAGATCTGAAATTTCCCGGCTCAGATCTTTGGTCGGTTTATCTAGATAAGCCAGCAAGAGCAGACGCAGATAATCTTGAGTAGTAATCCAGTTTGGATCCTTTTGCCGGAAAATATTATTATTCTCCCGCTCTAGAGCATTTGCAAACAATCCGCTAATCTCATCAAAGAAAGCTTGTTTGAAATTACGACGCCATTGCTTGAATTGTCTATTCCGACCCGATTCCAACAAAGCCTGTCCAAAATATAGTTGATCAATTGCCAATATCTGATCGGCTATAATTTCAATATCAGGATCATCTCCCAAGACCAAATCAGGTTGTTTGCGCCATGCAATCAATAGACCGGTGGCTGTCTGCACTTCATCTTCCTGACTTAATTTGAGCTCAACATCGATAAGCAAATTCGTTTCGATTTGCTTTAATACCCCGGGAGCAATTAGATCGGGATCTGTCTGACCGAAATCGGCCGAATTGCCTGGCAATTCGTTTAAGGGTAACTTGACCAAATTGCGCCGAGCAATAAAATGAAAATATATATAAAGAGCAACACTTATAAGTAGCAAGCTTGCGATAAGAGGAAGTATAAAGCGTTTTTTCTCTCGCACGAAATCTTTCATATTTGCATTTTAAGCCAATTCCGCTCTTAAAGACAAAAAATATTAATAAGAATCTACTCTCTGATAGAATGTTCTAGAAGAGGAAAATGCCGTGAAGACTATAGCAGTAATTGCCGAATTTAATCCCTTACACCATGGACATGCCTGGTTATTACAACAGATCAGGAAAGTCTCACAGGAAAGATGTGGCATCATTATTATCCTGCCGGAGTTTTTTAGTCAGCGGGGTGTTCCTAATCTGCTTCCTCCCTGGACACGGACAAGAACCGCATTGGAAGCGGGGGCAGATTTGATATTGTCCTTGCCGGAAATCTATGCCTTATCAAGTGCGGAAGGTTTTGCCTCCGGAGCTATAAAATGCCTTCATAGCACCGGCATAGTACAACAAATAGTATGCGGAGCAGAAAATCCCAATCTAAATGAACTACAGCAAATCAGTGCTCTGCTGAGCAATGAAAGTTCAACGTACAAAAAGCTGCTGCAAGTCGGAATAAAAGCCGGAATGGGCTTCCCGTCTGCTAGAGAACACGCTGTAGCAGAGATCACCGGAGATCATAAACTCGCCTCATTGCTCCAGAAACCTAACAATATACTAGCAATTGAGTACCTGAAAGCTTTAGATGTTAATGGTCTAAGTTCATATATTAAGTTGCGAACTATTTCTCGTACGAACAATATATCGTCTAGCGAAATAAGACAGATATTAACGGCTCTTCTGCTTGAGGATTATCAATCCACCTGTTTTACTTTAGATCCTTCCCGTTTGCGTAAACTTACACATGAACTGGAGAAAAAAATGCCCAGCTATTCCTTGGCTAAAATTCTGGCAGCCATACAAGACAGTTCCGGACTATTGCTATTTGATCAGCTTAAATATGATGTATTTTTTGCGCTTGAACAGCACACAAATAAAAGTATTGCTGAGATTGCGCATATGCAGCAGGGTTTGGGCTCAAGGCTCCTAAATATTGTCTCACAGCCGGATATAATTGATGCAAATCTATCACACTTGATACAGGTTACCGCCTCCAGGTCCCATCCAGCAGCCAGAGTCCGTAGGGCAGTAATATCATTATTACTTGGACTGACTAACTCCGACTTAAAAGAGTTGTCAGAGCCCAACTACATCAAAGTGCTCGGTTTCAACAAAACCGGCCGTTATCTACTTCGCTTAATGCAAAAACATAGTTCGTTGCCTATAATTAGTCTTGCTTCCGAGTATGCCAGACTGGACAGCATTCCAGCACGGAAACAAGCAGAGATTTCCCTGACTGCGGCAAAACTCTGGTTACAATCAACAAATCAGAACATTAATCGCTATTATGAACAAAAACCTGTTCTGCTTTGACGAAGCTTACAGCTCAGAATAGAATAGACGAAGACTTTATCATTGAGGTACAAATTATGCCTGGATCAATTTATGATGAATTACAAGAACGTGGCTTTATTGCTCAAGTCACCCATGAGGCGGAAGTACGGGATTATCTCTCACAACCTGGTGCTACATTTTATATTGGTTTTGATCCCACAGCGGACAGTCTCCATGTCGGTCATTTTGTTCAAATGATGGCAATGGCCCATTTGCAGCGTGCCGGTCACAGGCCAATTGCTCTTATAGGTGGTGGCACCGGAATGATCGGTGATCCGTCAGATCGAACCGAAATGAGAAAGATTATGTCACTGGAAACGATCAGACACAATGTGACAAAATTTGAAAGTCAAATGGGAATGTTACTTGACTTTACTGATGGGCGCGCTTTGATGGTGGATAATGCTGAATGGCTGGCTCCTCTGAATTATATCGAATTCATCAGAGAGATCGGATCGCAGTTTTCTGTCAATCGCATGTTAGCCGCAGAAGCATATAAGCAGCGCTTAGAACGCGGTCTGACTTTTCTGGAATTTAATTATATGCTGCTTCAAGCTTATGATTTCCTTGAATTGTATCGCCGCTATGATTGTCAACTGCAAATCGGCGGCGACGATCAATGGTCTAATATTATTGCCGGTGCCGACTTAATTCGCCGCAAAGAGCGCGGCCAGGCCTGGGGCATGACATTAACACTTCTGACCAATTCCGCCGGAGAAAAAATGGGGAAAACTGTTGGTGGCGCTGTCTGGCTTGATCCTAAAAAATTCAAACCATATGATTTTTATCAGTATTGGCGCAATATTGATGATGCAGATGTAATTCGCTGTCTCAAGCTATTGACATTCTTGCCGCTGGCAGAAATCAGAGAATATGAGCATTTAGAAGGAGAGAAGTTGAATCCGGTCAAAGAGCTTCTGGCATTCGAATTAACCAAGACCATTCATGGTGAAAGCATTGCGCAGGAAGTTAACCTAACCGCCAAAGCAATATTTTCCGGTGCCGGTGCTGCCGATAGAATGCCGGAATTTACAATGCCGTCAGCAGCCCGACAAGCGCCTTTGCTCGAGTTATTAACTGAAACCGGGATTATTCCCTCACGCAGTGAAGGAAGGCGTTTAATCGCCCAGGGGGGCCTCTATATCAATAATCAGCCTGTGGAAAGTGTTGATTATATTATTTCTGATTCTGACCTGGTCGATAATGCGGTCATCGTCCGCAGAGGCAAGAAAAAGTACTACCGTCTTTTCTTCACAGAAGGTTGATATTGAAATGACTTGAGGATTCTATTTTTTGACCGGGCACTACCTTCCATACCCTGCCAAATTCTGCTCAAAATCAAGCCTGTATAATAAGCATCGTTAAGTGCTGTATGTAGAGGCTTATCGCAAGGGATTTGTAGATAATTAAGGGCGTACTCAATTGATCGCTGAGTAGAACTAGATACTTTTTCAGCTACCACAGAAAAAAGAGATTGTATGTCTATGCAGCGAAACGGATCGATAAAAGCTAAGTTATAATAGCGGAAGTTGTCCATCAGAACATTAGGATCCGCTTTTGACCAACTGCAATAGACGCTGGAAACATTATTAGCAAAAGCTCGAAAGTGCTTTGCCGCAATGGGGAAAGTAAGCCCCTGACTGAGGCTCTCTTGTTTTCTATTAGTAACACGAGATACATATTGCGACATAATGGGATATAGAACTGGTTTGACATAGGTGCTGAAGCAACCGATTTCTTGCAACTGCCGGTCCAGTTTTACAGCGCCGATTTCAATTATTTCAAACGGCAATTTTTTTTGTTCCTCAGGGGGAACGTCATTCTTAATGCCGACAATATTCCATTCCAAGTCAAAGACTATGTACTCCGTATTTCTAGCCACGCAAGAAATTAGTTAAAGAGTTCTTTTATTTTATCTAAGAAGCTCTTCCTTTCTTTATAATTCCCGTCACTCATACTTTCTTCAAAGCTCTGCAATAGTGCTTGTTGCTTTTGATTTAAATTTTTGGGTACTTCTAAATTAACACGGAATTTGTGGTCACCACGCACATCAGGACGATTAATATAGGGGATCCCTTTGCCTCTTATTGTAAAGACATCGCCGGGCTGAGTCCCTTCTTTCAATCTGTACTTGACAGTACCATCTATAGTAGGAACATCAATTTCTGCTCCTAATGCCGCCTGAGTAAAGGTCACAGGAATTTCACAATATGTTTGGACGCCTTCTCTGGTAAAGACCGGGTGGGGCCTGATCCTTATTTCAATATAAAGATCCCCGTAAGATCCGCCATCTTTGCCCGGCTCCCCTTCTCCACGCAGTGTCAGCATTTCACCTTCGTTAATACCGGCCGGCACTTTAACTTGAAGCCTTTTATTCTTGCTCCGAACACCACGTCCTCTACAGTCCGGACAAGGATTATCAATAATTTCGCCACTGCCACGACAGGCATCACAGGTCCTGCTCGTCACCATCTGTCCGAACATGGTCTCTCTAACCATCTGTACCTGACCGGTACCATGACAAGTCGGACAAGTTCTGGGTTTAGATCCGTCACTAGTCTTGCTACCGGAACAAGTTTCGCAGATATCGTCTTTATTAATTGAGATTTCCCTTTCAACACCAAAAGCAGCCTCTAAGAAATCCAGATTCATACGGTAACGTAAATTCGCCCCTCGTAATGGGCTCCGCCCGGCACTCTGCTGGCTGCCAAAACCGCCAAAGCCGCCAAAACCTCCGAAGCCACCGAAAATTGAGCTGAAAATATCGTTCAAATCAAAATGGCTGAAACCCTGGCCTGAGAAACTGTTGGGATCGACACCGGCGTGACCGAACTGATCATAGCGGCTGCGTTTTTCCTTATCGCTCAGGACTTCATATGCTTCATTTGCTTCTTTAAACTTTTCTTCGGCTTCCTGATCACCGGGATTTACGTCCGGGTGATATTTTTTAGCCAACTTCCAATAAGCTTTCTTAATCTGATTTTCGTCCGCTGATTTTTCGACGCCCAAAATTTCGTAATAATCACGTTTTTCTGCCACTTGCTCCTCCAAGCTTACATGCCGATACCCGCCGCCTTATATGCGGCGGGTATCATTTCCAAAATCATACCATAAATTGTTCTCTTACTGTAATTTACTGAGGGTCAGAACCGGCTTCTTTAAAATCTGCTTCGTAAGTTCCACCAGGGGCTGAATCTTGAGGCCCAGACTGTTCGAAATCGGCCTGATTCTGTTGTGACTGCTTATATAGTTTCTCACTAGCCTTAAATATTGATTGCTGCAGAGCTTCCGTATCGGTTTTCATAGCGTCCAGATTACCTGTCGAGATGCTGTCCTTCAATTTTGCAATTCCCTGCTCAATATCCGTGCGGTCCGCTGCTTCAAATTTATCGCCATCATCCTTTAGTAGCTTTTCAGCCTGATAAACAGCGGAATCTGCATGATTGCGGGTATCGACTTCTTCTTTTTTCTTCTTATCTTCGGCTGCAAATTTTTCCGCATCCTTGACTGCCTTATTGATCTCATCTTCACTCAAATTAGAAGAAGCGGTGATCGTGATATGTTGTTCACGATTAGTCCCCTTATCTACTGCAGAAACATTGACGATGCCATTGGCATCAATATCAAATGTTACCTCAATCTGAGGAATCCCGCGCGGAGCTGGGGCAATGCCATCTAAGTTAAATCGACCTAGAGTCTTATTGTGCTGAGCAAATTCTCTTTCACCTTGCAGGACATGAACTTCAACAGATGTCTGTCCGTCCGCTGCGGTTGAGAAGATCTGGCTTTTTTTGGTTGGAATAGTCGTATTTCTGTCAATAATTCTGGTCATCACGCCTCCCAGAGTTTCAATCCCTAAGGAGAGAGGCGTTACATCCAATAGAACCATTCCCTTAATATCACCGGACAGAACACCGGCTTGGATTGCAGCGCCAATGGCAACGCATTCATCCGGATTAATACCTTTAAACGGCTCCTGGTTGAAATAATTCTTTACTGCATTCTGTACTGCAGGAATTCTACTGGAGCCGCCGACCAGAAGTATCTTATGAATATCCGACGGTTTCAACTCGGCATCCTTCATAGTATTACGCACAGGATTCATTGTAGCTTCTACCAAATCAGAGGTCATAGCGTCAAATTTTGCTCTGCTGAGTGTTAGTTCCAGATGTTTAGGACCACTTTGATCAGCTGTGATATAAGGTAGATTGATATTCGTTGTAGTTACTGCAGATAGTTCAACTTTAGCTTTCTCAGCAGCTTCACGCAATCTTTGCATCGCCATCTTATCCAGTGAAAGATCAATCCCCTGATCTTTCTTCATCTCATCAACCATCCAGTCGACAATCTTCATATCAAAATCGTCACCGCCGAGCCGGTTATTGCCGGAAGTAGCCAGCACCTCAAAAACACCGTCACCTATTTCCAATAGAGAAACATCAAAGGTTCCGCCACCGAGGTCAAATACCATGATTTTCTGCTCAGCTTCTTTATCCAAACCATAGGCTAAAGCTGCTGCCGTAGGTTCATTAATAATACGCAGTACATCCAGGCCGGCTATTCTGCCTGCATCTTTGGTTGCTTGACGCTGGGCATCACTAAAGTATGCAGGGACTGTGATGACGGCCTGAGTAACTTTTTCACCCAGATATGCTTCAGCATCTGTTTTAAGCTTCTGTAGGACCATAGCTGAAATCTCCGGTGGCGTGTAAGTAGTACCGTCTATGGTTGTTTTCCAGGATGTACCCATCTCACGCTTAATGGACTGGATCGTGCGGTCCGGATTGGTAATGGCCTGGCGTTTGGCAACCTGACCCACCAATCGCTCACCTTCTTTTGTAAAAGCAACTATCGATGGTGTTGTTCTGTTGCCCTCAGCATTCGGGATTACCACTTGATCGCCGCCTTCGAGAACGGCCACTACAGAATTTGTTGTTCCTAAATCAATTCCAATTACTCTTGCCATAATTTATCCTCTTTCTGCTCGTTTACGAGTTATCTATTTTATATTTATATACCGTCTTGCGGTTCTATATTAATTAGCTACCTGTACTACTGAATGTCTAAGCACCCGATCATTCCTGATGTATCCTGCCATAAAAACTTCTGTTATTTCTTGTATATCTTTCGTTTCATCCTCGATATGTGATACTGCATGGTGGAGATTAGGATCAAAAGTCTCGCCTAAAGCTTTAATCTCCTGAATATCCAAGCCGGCAAATATGTCCTCCAGCTGTTTGCGAATCAACTGAACACCCTCAGCAAAAGCCAATGTCTCAGGATTAGTGCAGTCCTCAGCCAGTTCAAGAGCTCGATCAACATTATCCAAAACCGGTAAAAATTTGCTGACAACATCGGAGATGGAATCAGAATACAAGGCTTCTTTCTCTTTTCGGGAACGTCGTCTAAAATTATCGTATTCTGCTGCCAAGCGCAGGTATTTATCTTCTAATTCCCGGTACTGTTCCTGCTCATTTTCTCCTGCATCAGTTTCAGTCTCTGCAGTAGCATCTGCCTGCTCAGGAGTTTCTTCACAAACTGCTGTCTTCTGTTTCTCTATTTCTTCTAATGATGGCTGCTCTTGATCACTGCTTGCCTGTTTATTCTTTTTTTTATCCATATATCCTCCATCAGAATTTTTGTCATCTGTACCTAGTCTATATTTGTTATCATTCGTCGGTTTTACAGTACCTGGCGCGCGCTTTCATTTGCTCAGTCAGAGCACGGTTGACAAAATTAATCTGCGAGATCGTTCTTGTATAGGGCATTCTGCGCGGGCCAATCAGGCAGATTTGTCCGGAAAGTTCTCCGCCAATGCGATAAGTGGTTGTGATAAAGGAACAGTCATCCATACCGTCCAAATCAATTTCCTGACCAATCCGAACCATGAAGGCCGGCCTGTCGGCAGTATGTTTACTTTCAGTTCTATTATCATCTGAAAAATTTATCGCAACATTGTCCTGGTAGTTTTCCCTTTCTTGTGCCTGCCATTCATCAAGATAAGCAGCCACGACATGTTCTTTATGTAAAGTGGTTAAAAAGCGTTGCGCCTTTTCTATATCATGGAATTCTGGATGGTCTAATAGCGTATGAATACCTTGCAAATACATATCCAGATGTCCCGCCTGCTTTATAGAAACATAGGCTTCATATAAAACCTGATTCAGCAGCGGCTCAGGAATAGTACTGCCGTCAGCAGCCGCAGTCACAGTAACCAGAGTAATATCATCCAGACGTTTCCCCTGCAACCCGCGTTCTATAGCTGAAGCAAGTTCAACTAGCTGTTGGTCAGAAATAATATTGGGGATCCTGACAACTCTATCTTTAACAATTCCTTCTGACAATACAACAACTATAAGAGCACGACCCGGTTCAATCTGCAAGATTTTGATCTGTCGCAGAGATGAGGAACCGTAGCGTGGTGTTAAAACCAGTGATATGTAGTTTGACTGTTCAGACAATACAGCCGCAGCTTGCTCAATTAGGCTTTTCGCCTCCATCATGGCATCAGAGAGGAAACTGATAATATAATCTTTAATTTCTTTGGATAATGGTTCGAGCACAATCAGATTGTCAATATAAGCCCGGTAGCCTTTATCAGATGGCACTCGCCCTGAAGAGGCATGGGTTTTTTCCAAATAACCCATTTCCTCCAAATCAGCCATGTCATTGCGGACAGTGGCCGGGCTAATATCGAGTTTATGTCTTGTAGTCAGGACTTTGGAGCCAACCGGCTCGGCAGTCTCAACATAGTCTTCAATAATAGTCTTCAGCAGCCATTTCTTGCGTTCGTCCATCATGATCGGCTCCTCCTTCATCCATAATTTAGCACTCGCTGCTCCCGAGTGCTAAATTGATCTTATCATCTGCTTAAATGACTGTCAATATTAGAGATACAGTAGTTACAAAATCAGCCCGTTTTCACAGCTGCAAACATCACTGCCTGCAAAATTATTGAATAATTGCCATTAGACGAATTCAAGAAAAACTTGATTTGCTAAATCCAAACCCAGCCTTGTAAGCTTGATCGAGTCAACTTCCAACTGCAACAATTCTCTATTTTGCAATTTTGAGATTTGTTCAGCAAACTCCTCTGTAAGTTCCCTGCAATGCCTTTTTCGAAAGTTATGCCGGCTGACTCCGGACAAAAGTCGCAAACCTAACAGGACTGTTTCTTTCCTGGCTGCTGCTTCATCAATAATCTCTTCAACAGTTCCAGGCAAGAATTGTTCTGGCTGCCATTTCCCCTTGTCTGTGCCGCTCGAAGCAGTCTGATAATGAATATTTACGTTTTCCGACCATTTGGCCAAGGAAGCGATATTGCCACGCCTGACACCCCCCAGATAACTATGCGCCGCAGGACCTAATCCTAGATAACTGTCAGCCTGCCAATAGACCAAATTGTGTCGACTCTCCTCGCCGCAGCGAGAAGCATTGCTGATCTCATAGGGGAAAACACCCGCATCCTCCAAGCTAGATAAAACCAGATAATACATCTCACGTTCCAGCTCTTCAGAAGGCAACAAGTCGGGGCGATCTCCATACCACTTTTCAAATGGTGTTCCTGCGGCAATGGTCAGGCTATAGTATGAAATATGACCTATTGGCAGTTTGGTAATAACAGACAGCGTTTCCTGCAGATCAGCCAGTGTTTGTCCCGGCAGGCCAATCATCAGATCAACAGCAATTCTATCAAATCCGGCTCTCTCCGCTCGAAGCACATCTTCAATACAAGAATCTACAGTAGTTCGGCGACCCAGCATTCGCAGCAGGCGATCAGACGTGGATTGCAAACCGAAACTGAGGCGACTGACCCCCAAAGAACGTAGAGAAGGAATGTCTTTAATGCCGGGATTAGCTTCCAAAGTAATTTCTGCCTCTGTGCAAATACCGAAAGTATTACTGATAAGACTTAGCTGCTCTGACAGCAGTGAAAGCGGTACCAATGAAGGTGTACCGCCTCCGTAATAAATGGTCTGCAAAGGACTTTTAGAAAAGGCTCCGGCTGTAGCAGCCATGTAGGATAATTCTATTTCTTTCAAGATGCCTTGATGCCATTGCTGCAGACTTGATTCTGCAAAGGGTACAGAATAAAAATCACAGTAATGACATTTATGCAGGCAGAAAGGAACATGGATATAAAGTGCTGTTACTTTCTGTTTGGCTGCAAAGGTATTCTGCAATTACATCTCACTCTCCGAATCGGGAGTATTCATAATGAATATCCTCTCACTTTCTGTTCAATTTGAAGCCGGCCGGTTCCCTTTGCATGGCTTTCACAATAATAAAAGCGGTATTGTTAATACGCTGTTCTAATCTGGGCAAATCACGCATAGCCACAGTTGTACTTGCAGTATCACTATTGTCCGCATTGATAGTACTATTTCCATTTTCAGACGGCGCCTGAGAGGGCTGAGGCGAAGGCGTAAGGAAGAAATCGTCTCTGGCCTCGCTTTGGGCCATATCCATAAAGAGTGCTGTAAGATAAGTTGAAGAATCGAAGGGAGTGCCGGAAATCCTGCCCTCAGTGCTGCTGAAGCTGGGGTTGCGACTTTCCAGTCCCAATTCTGCTAGATCATTAATATTGTATTCACCGGATTCAAAATAAACAATTGGTATATTTGCCAAGTCAAATGGCGTATGATCTGAAACTTTCGAGGTCCATTCCGAAAAAATGCTTATTCCGCCTAAACCGGCATTAACCCGCAAAGCCGATTGATTGGTATACAAGGAATAGCCGTTATTAGTATTTAAACGGTAATGGTAAAAAACGTCAGTTGCCTCATATAATTTTCGTCTCATATGGTAATCTTTCTGATTGCCAGTTCTGACGGAATTTGTCCCGGCGTGGGCATAGACTTTATCGCCGGCAAAAATTGCTTCAACATTGTACATCGCCTCAAGAGTTGCTCTTTCTTCAGAATTAAGGCTGGATAAATAGGCTTTGGCTCCAGCCTGATTATCAGTTCCGGCACCAAATAAAACAAAAACAGTGTCAAAACCGGGCGGATCATCGCGCATTGCTCCGGCTACAGATAGAACACAGGCAACGCCCGAGGCATTATTATTGATCCCATCATAGGTTCTATAGCCCACAGGTATGGGTATTTCCCGCTCCATCTGCCAGCCTGGTTTGTCAATAAGATTATCTTCCTCTGTCATCTCTACAGAGATATCTTCCTCCGTTGTAGTAGTACTGATTGCTTCTTCCGGTGCTTCCTGTCCACCGGAAGACTCGCCGCTTTCCTCATCGGATTGCTCTGCAATGTCCTGATTAGTTCTGAAATCCGGACCAGTTACCAATACATCATAATGAGCTCCTACAATGCTCCATTTGTTATCCAGACATTCTGAAGTCTCTTTCCCATCCGCATCAAGCTTAATAAACCCACTGCCTTCAAGACGGCAGATGATATTTTGCGAATGCCGGATCTGACCACTATCACTCCTATAATCAAACTCCTGCATCTGCACTTGGAAACCAAGCTCCTCAAAGGCGGAAGCGATCATCAAGGCTGCCGCTTTTTCCTGATCTGATCCGGGACTCCGATAAGGATAGCTCCGTGCTAATTCCAGAGCAAAATCAGAGCCTACCGTACCGTAATCAGCATATCTAATTATCTTATCCTCGCCCAAGCTGCAACCAACAATTGACACAGCTAATAGGAAAAGAAGCATGACAAATAGAAATCTACAATATTTCTTATTCAGTGTCGAACAATAGAACATATGTAAGAAGCCTCGTAAGTTTATTTTGTCTTGCCTTTATAATAATTTTAATTTTACTTGTAAGTTTTTGTTACTGCAAACCTAACTAATTTGACAGTGCACTTAAAGCATCTTTCAAGCTATAATAAATTATGCATGCGGGGAAAACTAATGAGGGCTTTGTATAAAATTAAGAAGTCAAAATTATTCCTGGATCGAAAGCGAGTTTGCTCACTCGGTCTAGCGTTGCTGTTATTCGGATTATCAATTGCTGCCCCCAGTTCTGCCATTCTGGCTGCGCAGTTGCCGGCTCTTTCTGAGGAAGCCTTTAATCAGTCTCTAATTTACCGTAATCTTAAGTTCGAACACCAGCTCCTAGGAGTGGGTGTCTACGACACAAAATGGGAACAGTTTCTATATGGTGATCAGCTCGAAACAGTGCTGCCAGTACCTAGCGTTTCCAGATTGATATTGCTTGGCCTGGTTGCTGAACGCTTTAACCAGGATGATTTGATCACTATCAGTAGCAGTGCGGCAGTTGCTGACCGCAATCTGACCGCACAGTCACCGGACAATATTTCGTTATCGGGAGGTCAACAATTCTCAGTCGAATATTTGGTTTATCGCATGCTTTATTATCACTCTGACGGTGCTGCAGTCGCTCTGCTGGAAGCCTTGGCAACAAATACCGAGGAGGGAATCCGCCTACTCAATCAACAAGCAGAGATCATTGGCTTGACGAAGACTAAAATATCTTCGATCAGATCGCATTCGTATAACAATGATATTGCTGATATCAGTCTGGCACAGAATACATCAACTATCTCTGATCTGATCAAGATCATGCTTAGTTATCGCAATACACCTAAAGCTCAAACTTGGCTCAGTACTTATGAAACTTTCCTGACAGTTGATTTTGATGGCCAGCGCTTAGTGTCTTTGCGGTCCCCCATCTATCGTCTTTGGAGTCTAAGTGAAGGACAAGTGAATCAGGCATACAATGCACAAGATAGTACCAGCCTAACTTTAACTTCAGGCACAACTAAAGAGGGACATAATATCATTACTGCTTCTATCGCTGCGGACAAGTCAAACATGATACAGGATGTAATCCGATTATACAGTGTGATCGATAATTATTATGAAGAAACGCCTCTGGTCAGCAAAGGTGAAAAAATGGCAGGCCTAAAGGAGCGGGCGGAAAATGGCGATGTATTCAATCTGGTTTTTCTGGAAACAATTAATTATCTTCATCCGGAGGACGATCTGTTTCTGACTCAGGATATCGAGTATCAGGGCAATCCGCCTTATTTACTGCCGTTGACTGCCGGTACAATCACTGGCAAGGCAGTATTTTCCCTGAAAAACGGTATGAAAATTTCCGCTAATGTCGGGCCGGATAGAGATATTCTATCTTCGCGGTCGCAGGTAGCTTATTTTCTGCAGAATCTTAATGCAAATCCGAATCTGGCCCGGCTCCTCCTGTTCCTAGTAATACTTTTGATTTTATTGCTGAGCTTTGTTTTGCTACGTAATCTATTGCGCATATTTTATTATTGGCAGGCGATTCGGAGCTCTAAACGCCGCAATTAGCTGTGCTTTTTAATCCGCTCCAGCCAAATCTGAGTAAGTCTGCCCAGTAGATATGAAAACACCAAAAAAATAATTTGCAGTAGAACAATAATAACTGCCCATAATGCCAAACCATCAAGACCTTTAGTATCAATTAGTAGTCTGTCTATTCCTACGATCCAAAGAACTGCGATTATTAATATAGTCATTATCAAGTGCAGGAGCAATAGAGCAGTGATGCGCGGCAGCTTAGATTGCAGGAATAGGAACAAAAGTGGAAACAGACCAAAAAAGGTCAGGAAAGTGAGACTTTTGATAACACCGGGCCATAACAAAGCCAGGACAGCGACAGCGAGATAGACGGTAAAAGCAGCTCTCTTGCCCCATTCCAACCAAGAAATAACGATACATAAGGAACTAATTGCTAAAATAAAAAAACGCCCCGTGGGCAAATAGGCCGATAAAATAATCATACCCCAGGCCAGCGCAGTCAGCATACCGTTCATAGCTATCCGCTTGGAAAGATTTGTCTTAGTGCTAACCATAATTCTGTCAACAGAAAATTCTGTCTTTACATGCAGGCACAGAGATCTCCGCCCATACATTCACAGCAGCTGTCAGCACAGCACAGACAGGCAAGATCGTTACAGCAACTGGATTGACCAGATCCATAATAGGTCCGGCCAAAGGGATTGTGCGGCTGTCCCTGTTGCTGACCATACCAGGGATTGTAGCCTCCTTGCTGCTGTTGTGATTGGTGGCCAGCTTGCTGATTGCCGGATGTCAGTTCATCATATGCCTCATTAATTTCCTGCATTTTCTCTTGTGCCAGATGCTCCAGAGGATGATTTTTGTAATGATCCGGATGGTATTTCTTGACTAATTCACGATAGGCACGTTTAATTTCGTCCTCGCTGGCACCGGGACGAACTCCTAATACATCATATGGATTCTTTCTTCTTGCAGCCATTTAATTCTCCATCTCCAGTCCAGATAGATCAAAGCTTAAGCAGCTTCTCCCCCCTCATTACAGTCTGTCTTACTGCGGGCAATCCTCTCACAATCACATTGTAAATAATTGTCCCGTCTCTTTCATATGGCAGTAGAGCAAAAATTCGATCCAACTCGACTTCTTCAATAATTAACATTGAATCCGCCTGTTCCCTGGCAGCTTCAACAGACAAGCCTGCAAACGGATTCCATTCATTATTATGTAGATCTTTCTCCAGATCGTCAATCGCATCAATCAGATAAGCCCAGCAGCCTAGGCGGGCACCAGCAATAGTAAGTGCTTGTACTATTTCATCTGAGAGAACCGGTATTACCTGCTGTGCGCCTTCGGCAAAAATTTCGGCTAAAATAGAGCTGAATTTTTCTGCTACGGCTGGATCAGGGATACCTGTTTCAGCTGCTGTCAGCTCCTTGATACCGCAAGAAATTGTTTCGCCAAGTTCGGGATAGACTGTTAGTACCCGTTTTCCTGCTGAAGCCAGACCAAGGGAAAGCACTCTGCCTCTGATTTTCTTTTCATCAGCAGCATCATCCTGCGCTTTCAACCAGGTTAAAAGTACAGCCATATCAGCAGAGAAACTTAAAGCAATATGATCCCTGAGGATGGGCTTCTTCTTAAAAGGATTAAGGATACATGTCTCAGGCGCAACTACTGCATCATCAGCAGATAAAGCCAGCAATAACAGGGCCAAAAAAGTCAGATCGTAGGACACTGCCAGACGGGGGATCTGTCCGTGGCGTTCAGATATAGTTTTGCATATGCCGCAATAACAAGCTCTAAAGCGGGCAAATTCCCTCATCAGCAGTTCCGGTTTGTCTGGTCTGATATATCCGAACATTTAATTATCCGCTTAATCCGGTCTGTATGTTTCCTTGAGCGTCACTACTCTGTTGTAGACAGGTTCTGCAGCAGTGCTCAGTTTTGAATCCTCCTTGAAATAGCCCAGCCGCATGAATTGGAAGCCGGTTGGACTATCCATAGTTCTAATAGCCGGTTCTAATTTGGCATGTGAAATGATAGTTATAGAATCCGGGTTTATCAGGTCTTTGTAATCAGCGTCATGCGCATCAGGATCGGGTACTGTGAATAATTTGTCGTAGAGATGGATTTCTGCATCCAGACAGTCTCTCTGATTGACCCAATGAATAGTACCTCTTACTTTAGTACCGTCCGGCGCAACTCCTCCCCTGCTTTCAGGCAGGTATTCTGCTGTCACTTCGCTGACTTGACCGGAGTCATCTAATTTATATCCGGTACAGCGAATTACATAGGCGGCCCGCAATCTGACTAGATTGCCGGGATACAGGCGGAAATATTTACGAGCAGGTTCAATCATAAAATCATCGCGTTCGATCCATAAATCGCGGGAGAAAGTAATATCATGACTGCCATGCTCCGGGTTAAAGGGATGGTTCTCAACAGTAAAATTCTCTTCTTTGTCGGCCGGATAGTTTTCTATGGTTAGCTTGATGGGATCCAGCACTGCCATCACTCGCTGAGATCTCTCGTTCAAATCCTCGCGGACACAAAATTCCAAAAAGTCAAATTCTACAGTTGACGGAACATTGGATACTCCATTGCGTTCATTGAATTTAAGGATAGCTTCCGGAGTATACCCCCTTCTTCTCATGCCACACAACGTCGGCAAGCGAGGGTCATCCCAACCATCAACTATTTCCTCTTCAACCAGGATCCGCAGCTTGCGCTTGCTCATGACAGTGTAATTGATACCCAATCTGGCAAATTCTACCTGCCGCGGTCTGCCTGGCAGATCACAATTACTTATAACCCAATCATAGAGTGGGCGATGGTCTACGAATTCTAAGGAACAAAGCGAATGGGTGATCCCTTCCATGGCGTCGGATATCGGATGAGAGAAGTCATACATCGGATAAATAAGCCAATCATCGCCGGTGCGGTGATGTGTTTCCCTCATGATGCGATATAGCACGGGATCGCGTAAATTCATATTCCCTGAACTCATATCAATTTTGGCCCGTAGTGTCATGGCTCCATCAGGAAACTCTCCTGCCCGCATTCTGCGAAACAGATCCAGACTCTCCTCCGGGTCGCGATCACGCCAGGGCGAAGGTTTACCTGGGCTGGTCAGTGTGCCACGGTTCTCACGCATCTCGTCAGCTGTCTGCTCACAAACATAGGCCAGATTGATTTTTATAAGGCGTTCCGCCTGGCGATAGGTCTCCTCAAAAAAATCCGATGCATAGAAAAAGCGGTCATCCCAGTCATAGCCTAGCCACCTGACATCTTCCTTAATAGCTTCTACATAGCTCACGCATTCTTTACTGGGATTGGTATCATCCATTCTTAGATTACATAGGCCGCCATATTTCTCAGCTGTGCCGAAATCAATATAGATTGCTTTAGAGTGACCAATATGAAGATAACCATTCGGCTCGGGGGGAAAACGGGTATGGATTTTAAGTCCATGGTGTCTCCCGTCGGGAGCAAGATCCTGATCGATAATATCGTGGATAAAATTCCTGCCCATCAGTTCAGTTGTGTCCTCTGTTTCATTTATTAGATCTTCTGTCATCTGTTTTTTCCTTTGCATGAATATTCATTCCAATATTGGATTGGATAATTATAGCAGAGTATTTCCGAAATAATACTCCATAATAAATTTTTTTGCTTAACTGTTTTGCTGCAGAAACACTAACGCCTGTTTTAATCGCTGTAGAGATTCAGCCTGATCTAAAATTAACATCAGTTCTACGGCACCCCCGGGAGTCACTGAGCGACCGGACAGACTGGGCCGTATAGCTCCCATTACCTGACCAAGTTTATACCCGCTGTCCGTAACATATGTTTGAATAACTGCTAATATCTCATCATGTTCCCAAGTGGTGACCTGACTGAGTCTTGGAATGAGGTCAGTCAATATAATCGCAGCCGTCTCTGGTTGTAATTTAGACCGCTTTTGTCTATACAGATCCAGATTGAGCGGATCGGCAACAACAAAAAAGTCTATTTGCTCTGAAATATCGGATAAGCGAGTCAGGCGAGGCTGCAGTAGTTCAGCCAGAAGCGGGAGATTATAGTCCTGATTGCCGAACACCTGATCAGTCAGCGGCTTGATCAGATTGGCAAAGTCTTGCGGCTGCATAGCACGCAGATATTGCTCGTTGAACCAGTCAAGCTTGGCCATGGAGAATACTGCCGGGGACTTACTAATGCCGGAAATGGAAAAGACTTGTTCCAGATCCTGAAGTGAATATATCTCACGGGTATCGTCTCCGGGTGACCAGCCTAAGAACGCGATATAATTGATAATTGCAGCAGACAAATAGCCGTAATCAATCAGTTCGGCAAAGCTGGTGGCGCCATGACGCTTGGACAATTTACTGCCGTCTTCACCTAAAATTAAGGGCAAATGAACATAGACCGGAATCTCCCAACCCAGGGCTTCGTAGAGCAGATTATACTTCGGAGTTGATGAGAGATACTCGGAACCACGAACCACATGTGTGATTCCCATAGTATAATCATCAATTACATTGGCAAAATTATAAGTCGGAAAACCGTCAGACTTAATGAGAATCTGATCTTCGAGCTCCTCATTGGCAACTGAAATTTCACCGAAAACCTCATCAATGAAAGTTGTAAAACCGGTCAGAGGCATTTTTTGACGTATTACATAGGGCTCACCTGCTGCCAGGCGAGCTGTGATTATCTCCTGCGGCAGATCACGACATTTTCGGTCATAGCCGGCAAACTCTTGACCAGAAGTCCTTTCTTTGTCACAAAAACAATAATAAGCCTTGCCCTCACGTAATAGTTGCTCGGCATAGGGCAGATAACCTGACTTGCGTTCTGACTGCACATAGGGAGCATAGGGTCCCCCCAAATCAGGTCCCTCATCATGATTTAGACCGCATGCCGCAAGCGTCTGATAGATTACTTCGACTGATCCCTCAACTATTCTCTCTTGATCAGTATCTTCTATACGCAGGATAAACTGACCGGAGTTTGATCTGGCAATCAGATACGCATATAAAGCGGAACGCAAATTACCAATATGCATAAAGCCGGTCGGACTTGGAGCGAAGCGGGTGCGAACAGTTTTTGATTTTGACATCTGAATCTCCTCGTATCAAGTCAAATGAGCGCATCAATAGGATATGCCAAGAAATTTCTGTGCATACTCGGAGAACCTGCAAAAAACAGGTTCTAGTAATGTTGAGCGCGTTTTATTTTTTTGGATGTGTTCTTTTCAAATTCTTCGGTGCGTATCTCGATTCTGCGCACTGCTTTATAGGCAACCATATTCTGGTTAACTTCTTTGACAACATCTTCCAAACGAGCTTTTACTTCAGGTGAATCCAGCTCCTTGCCTTTTAGCTCCTCGATCTGATCTATCTGTTCCCTGTCCGGGAAAATAATGGCCCTAAGCAGCATATGGCCATCTTCTTCTATAGCATGAACAACAACTTCCTTGATCAAGGGATTTTCCAGCAGTAGAAATTCAATCTCCTCCGGGAATATATTCTTGCCATTACTGGCTACAATCACATTCTGCTTGCGCCCGGTAATAATGACAAAGGAATCTTCATCAATGTAGCCAATATCACCAGTGTGGAAGAAACCTTCCTTATCAATCGCTTCGGCTGTCAGCTCAGGATTCTCATAATATCCCAGCATTACATTGTGGCCTCTGCCGACGATCTCGCCATAGCCGTTTTCGTCCGGATTGACAATTTTCACTTCCACCCCGGGCAGCGGAAGACCAGCTGAACTGTCATTATAATATTTATCTCTATTCAGAGCCAGGATCGGAGCACATTCTGTCAGCCCATAGCCCTGGAAACAGTGAATTCCGAGATCTCGCAAATTGCTAAGTAAATCGGCCGAAACAGCAGCGCCGCCGACAATCAAAAATTGTAAGTTCGGTCCGAGCAAGGCATGGATGTCTTTAAATATTTTTTTGCGGATATCAATCCCGATTTTCATTAAAAACCGTGATAGCTTAAGGCCAAATTGGAATTTTCTCTTGACTTTAGGATCAGAATCTATCTTGCGCATGATGCCATTATAAATACTCTCCACGATCAGCGGCACCATCAGGACATAGCTCGGCTGAACTTCTTTCAAGCTGGGCAGTATATAACGTAAACCGGGACAAATAGCAACTGTAGTACCCCGATAGTATTCACACAAAAAGCCGCAAGTACATTCATAGGTATGGTGAATCGGCAGGATAGAAAGACATGTATATTCCGGCCCGATATAGACCATCGAACACATTCCCATCAAATTGGTACAGATATTGCGATGACTGAGCATGACTGCTTTGGCATTAGCCGTAGTTCCTGAAGTAAAGAGAATAATTCTCATCTCATCAGGATCGATCTCAATTTCGTCATAGCTGAGATTGCCTTCATTCCTAATCTCATAGCCGCGTTCCAGCAGATCCCAAAAATACAGACTACCCGTCCCATCAGCAGGCGGATCCATAGCAATCGTCACAGGAGGCAAATCATCTTTGACTGCTCCCAGATTAGTATAAGCAACATCAGAATAGACCAAAACATCGATCTTAGAACGTTCGATCATCATTTTGAGCTCCGCTGCCGGGAGTTCTTTGTCCAATGGAATAATGATTCCCGTTCCACATACTGTTGCCAAATATGTGATATACCATTCATATCTGGTTTCACCAATTACTCCAACGCGTACACCTGCAGGAAATTCTTGATGTAAATAGCTGCCGAAGGCCTCAAAATCTTCTGCCGCTTTGGCAAAACCAATGGGCAGATATTCTTTCTCGTCCTTGCGCTTTTGCTTGAGTTCAGGATCATGCGGACTTATTTTCCCTGCCGCCACCGGATCCTTGGTCAGGTAAGCATTTTTATACGAATAAAGCACTCTGCTTTGCCTCACCATATCTTTAAGATCACGGATCTCACGCACTTCATATAAGGGATAATTATAAATTTTATTCTGTTTTTCCATAATTCCTCTCAATTCATCTTCTAAACTAAAATACATCTTAACTCTAAAAAGCAATGATCACACTAATAGAGCAATAAATAAAGTTAGAATCCTCGGCCACCCCCGCCATGCGAACTGCCACTGGAACCTGAGTGACTGCTTGAGCTTCCTCCACCACCGCTACCGCCGCCACCGCCGCTACTGCTTGAACTGGTGGAAACGCGACGTACATCAGTATCTGTACGAATATATTGATCCTGCTTCAACATCTCATTTATCTGAGATCTAGTTTTGACATCATAGATATCAGGTACTGTCTGTGAGGCATAGCGGATTCTGGTTCTAACATAGAAAACCAGCGCAATTGCCGCGGAAATTAACAGCGCCCGCTTCAGCTCGATCCCGGTCAGATACTTCTTTGTCAGCAATTTAGTCGATCCGGCAGTGCCACTGGCATCCCAGCCTTTTTTCAGATTCAATTCAACCTGGTCTAGAAAGATATAAGGTGCCATACTGTAGTCGCCTTTGGATAGATTAGCATATTTGAAGATCTCATCCAGCAAATGCTCAATTCTGGCATCAGTAAATAGAGGTATCATCCTGCCGGTCGTCGAAATCCAAACCTGCCGGGGATCGAGAGAAATCAGAAGCAGGACTCCGTCTTCTCCGTATTGATGATAATCAAAAAAATCATCTGCATAATCCCTGGCCCAGATCTGATCTGACTTATCCCTGGTATCTTCCGATAAGCGCGAAGAGTCGGCAGTAACAATTACCACGCTCATCTCATATTTGTCAGAAACTGCCTCTGCCTTTCGGGTCAGCTTTAATTCATCTTTCTCTGAAAATAAATCAGCCTGATCAACTACCAGAGGCGACCTAGGTTGCCCGGGAACATCCTTAGCAGCCTCTTTTCTGGCCTCTGCACCTGCTTCATCATGTGATTGGGCCACAAAAGGTGTGAGTGACTTTTGTGACTGCTGAGGCTGATAGTTGCTTTTAGCAGGTCTTGGGCTTAAAGGATGATTCGAAGCCGGCAAGAGAAACCATAGCCCTACGAGAATAGCCAATCCAATCAAGAGGATCTTATTCCATCTGCTCTTGTCAAAACTAGGTACACTATCTTTAAAGTCAGATACAATATTGCGCTGCTGATCTGCACTGGCAATTTTGCCACCTTCCCAATTAGACTGTGTCATATGAAATACCCCAAGATTAACAATATAGTAGTCAGCACTGCGCCTAGGATCACCGTAGCTAGCAGCAGACGTTTATTGCTGACAGGCAATCCGCCGAAAGTCTGACCTGTAACACCATTCATGCAGAACAGATAAGTTATATCATTTCTCCTGTAGGTCAGCAGCCAGAAAGGGTACATCAGCAATCTCCAATTGCTGAGCTCCAGGGGAGTAAATTCTATCCGCGGGTTTGTGCTATCAAAGTCCATATTGATGCTGTTTTCCAGCGCTCTGGGAGCGCCCGCATGGATCTTAGTGCTAAATTCCGCTTCGGCCTGTTCGCGCTCTACATTCTTCATTTCTGCGAAGAAACCCTGCAAAAAAGCGGGGTGAAAAGTTTTAACCTCACCTGCCGAGAATGGCTGGGCACCAATTACCAATTGCTCTGCGGCTTTGTCATTGGCCAGCGCGGTAATGTCATTGGACTCAAAGAGGCCTTCCCGGTGGATCTCATAAATTCTCTTAGTCGTGGTAATATACTCTCCGCTCCGGCTTTCACTGGTATCAATGCCTTCACCTGTGATGCGATAGTTAGCTTTGCCGTCAGCCTGCCAAAAAGGCAGATAAACTCCATGTAGTTTCTCCAGATGCTCCGGAGTGCCGAAATCGCGTGGTGTGAACTTCTTCCCTTTCGACCAGCTCAGAAAAGCTTTTACAACTTCTTCTTTATCCACAGCAAAGGGAACAACACCATCCGGAGCGAATCCTTGAGCTATTCGCGGTGCCAGAACAACCGGATTGTGGCAATAAAAACAATAAGTTGCCAGCGTCGTATCATCCGTCCAGACATTGGCACCGCAACTGCCGCAACTATAGCCATACAATGGCTCCTGCGGCATCTCCGCAGCGGCGACGTCAGGTTGACTGGCCTGCTCCTCCTGATACTGTCTAATCAGTTCGTCCTGGTCAAAAACACTGCCACAGTATTCACAATGGATCTGACTAGCACCTGGGTCAAAAACCATCGGCCCTGCGCAAGCAGGGCATTTTATTGTTTGAGCATCTGCCATAATTAACTCCCAAGATCGTTTTGGGCAGCTTTAAAAATTCTTGCAGGCTACCCTCTGATAATTATACTCTTAAATTAATACATTGTAGTTACTTTTGACTCCACAAATATTAGTGCAGATCCCTAATTTTGCCAACTCCATTTCCTGTCAATTAATGACTTATTAGTTTTCTGACATCACCACTAAGTCTAGTTAGATTAATTCTGTCAAAATAATCCAGTATGGCAACCGCATATTTTCGGGAAGAGCCAATTTGATCACGGAAATCACCCAGCCTTAGCTCACCAGTTTCACGCAAAATGCTAAGCGCGAGCTCTCTGGCTTTCTCGATATTGTCTCTGTGCATAACGATTTGCGCATTAAGTCTGATCAGCAGCCCCCTGCTGAGCAGGCCAGATAAGAGACTGTTGGGATCTAACTTGTGATCAATTTTAGCCAATATCTGTTCCGTATCATCAGGACTAAAGCCCTGTTCAAGATAAATGTCTAACAGCTCCTGCTCGGCACGTTCTTGAGCCGGTGTCAGAACAATGCGGAAATCAGGCAACGAAATTACGCCCGCAGTTTCCACAATTACTCCCCGGTCAAGCAGTAGTGAGATTATGCTGTCGCTATGATTTAATTTAGCTTCCGGTAAAATCCGTGTTCGCAGTTCTTCCCTTTTAATTCCAGAACTGAGCGGGCTCTCTTCATGATGCAATGTCAATACATTAATCACAATTTTCTGCAAATCTTCAATAAATTTCGAACTCAGAACGGTCTGATCACGCAAGATGAAAACCATTTTGTCGCTCTCTAATTGTTCCAGGGTTGCTTTGACCTTCTCAGACGGCAACCGATCTGCACCGGCTCTTTTTAGAGCCGATTTCAGATCACCAAAGTGGGGGCTGGCAGAATCAATAGCTAGTATCAATCTTTGTCTTATATTATCTGTAGCTAAAGATTGTAGGCGCTCTGTCCATTGCTGGGAATTAACCTTGATAGTAACCGGTGCTGGATCAAGGACAATCCCGCCACCGACAGTGTGTAAGGGCGAAAAGAAGCGCAAGATAAAACGGTCGCCATACGATGCAACAATATTATCATCGACAGACAATCTCCCCCAGCCAATCTGTCCGGGCCACAGCTCATTGCAGTCAAATAAGCGTAGGCGCGCTATTGTCTCACTAGCACCATGATGTAAATGTAAATATGAACCGGACTTAACGGTATATGGTGAATTAGAGAGAATTTTGATCTTAACATCCAGTATCCGGGACGGTATTAAACTGTGAGATTGGGCCAAGACTTCGCCACGTAATACATCAGCACGGGAAATAGAGGCCAAGTTTATAGCAGCCCTTTGCCCTGCAAAACCGCAGATCTGGTCTTGACCATGGATTTGAATGTTACGAACTCTAACTTCAGTCTCTGAAGGATACAGCATGACTGTTTCGCCAACTTTCACTTGTCCTTCGATTATGGTACCGGTAACAACAGTACCAAAACCCTCCATACTAAACACCCGGTCAATAGGTTGGCGAAACGGTAGTAATGACTTTGTACTGTCAAGCTTGGTCAGGATGGATATGATCAATTCACGCAACTCAGTAATACCATCGCCTGTATAGGCTGAAACTGCACACAGAGGAGCCTTCTCCAGAAAAGTACCGGTACAAACGGAGCGAATATCATCCTGCACCAGTTCCAGCCATTCCGAGCTGACAAGATCTTTTTTTGTCAGGACGATTATACCCTGGGGGATACCCAACAACTGCAAAATATCCAGATGCTCCCTTGTCTGAGGCATTACACCTTCATCGGCAGCTACAATAAGAAGTACCAGATCAATGCCACCTGCACCAGCCAGCATATTGCTAATAAATTTTTCATGTCCCGGAACATCAACAATACCGGCTTTGCCGCCGTCGGGAAGATCCAGCCAAGCAAAGCCTAAATCAATCGTGATTCCCCGCTTCTTCTCTTCCTTGAGACGATCAGTATCAATTCCGGTCAGAGCCTTGATTAAAAGTGATTTGCCATGGTCAACATGACCTGCTGTTCCAATTATACTGTGTTTCATTGTCTCCCCTATCTGCCAAAATATTGTCAAGAGACCTTCAAGAGCATGTTCACATGTATTCGCTATTTCATAATATTCAAGCTTGCTATTTTAATAGCTTCTGCCAGTACATATAGATCATCGTCATCGATACAGCGCAGATCAAAGATCAACTTACCATCATTAATATAGGCGACAACAGGTGGAATCCCTAATCTCAACCTTTGCTCAATATCAGTTAGTGAGCAGACTGTGGACTCAGCAGGAATAGCCACAGCCCAAGAAGCAAGAGTAACGCCGGGAGCCGAACCGGCGCCGATTTCACCACAGCATGGAATTAGCTGTGCTTTTACATTTTTTGATAGCAATAAATCAAGCAAATTCTGGGCACGTTCTTTGATCTTGTCCTCGGAAACAGTCAATAGACGGTAGAAAGGTATATCTTCAGATAGTGAGTCAGGATCTTGGTAGCTTCTTAGCGTTGATGTCAAGGCCGCCAGTACTAGCTTATCAACACGGAGCACTCTCAGCAGTGGGTTTTTGTGCAGTTTTTGTACAATGTCAGATCGGCTCAGAATTATGCCGGCCTGTGGTCCACCCAGCAGTTTATCGCCACTGAAGCAGACTGCATCTACCAATCCCAGAACAGAAGGTGTCAGTTGCGGCTCAGCAGCTAGAATGGCCGGCGGCTGCGGATGCAGCAGACCGGAACCCAGATCATAAATTAAAGGCAGACCGGTTTCCTTGGCCAGATCAGATAGCTCGGCTAAGCCGACCTCTGAGGTAAATCCTTCAATCCGGAAATTCGATCTGTGGACTTTCAGTAGAGCAGCGGTATTTTCCGTAACAGCCGCCGCATAATCCGAGAGGCGGGTTCGGTTGGTAGTTCCGACTTCTTTAAGCAGAGCACCGCTCTGAGTCATAATTTCCGGGATGCGAAACGAACCCCCGATCTCAACCAGCTCGCCACGTGAAACAATCACTTCCTTACCTTTGGCCAAAGTATCCAGTAACAAAAGCAGCGCTCCGGCATTATTGTTTACAACTAGAGATTCTTCCGCGCCGGTTAGCTTATTCAGAAGATAACTAACATTATCGCAGCGGTTACCCCTGCTGCCTATCTCCAGATCAAATTCCAGATTATTGTACCCGTGACTGGTTTCAATGATGGCTGTGATGGCAGAATTAGATAGCGGCGCCCGCCCTAGATTAGTATGCAGGATGATACCGGTAGCATTCAGTACCGGCTGCAGGTCATGCCTGCAGTCGACTTCAATTAAACTCTCTGTTTCACGGGCAAGATCAGTGATCTCCAGATTAATTGTCTCCGGTACTGTCTCTTCATGATCAAGTATAGCTTGCCTCTTGCTGGCCAGAAGCGCGCGTGCAGCTTCTCGCACAGGACCTGCTCCGTATTTATCAATCAAGAAGCAAAATAAATCCTCGCTTAGCAATGCATCTAATTGCGGGATCCGACGCAACAAAAACTGTTTATCCATAATTCCCTCCGGCAGATTCCTCATCTTATATTAAGTATAATACAGGAGACCGATAAAACTGAAACCGGCACTAAAAGCTCATAGATATACTATCGAATTGCGGATACTGCCAGATATCCAAAATAAGCAGATCATTACGGATTAGGATTGGCCCAAAGTTCCAGATAGTCCTGATCCTGAATCAGAAACACGCGTTCCAGATCCGGATTGCTCATAGTAGACGGATCAAAATCTTGAAAGAAATAGACCCCCGTGCCACAGGAAATGCTGATTGTCCTTGGCACAGGAGACATCTTAGCTTTTTTGTCACCAAGTGCTTGCAAGGTTTCATAGAACTCTAGCGCCCCTAGATGAGTAGCAAAAGTTGCCACATATTGTTTGTCATTATCGCAGCTCATATCTCATCCTTTAAGATCCGGGCGGAAGATGCTCCGCCCGGACAGTAAAATCTAGCGGGTCAGCATCAGAACGAATACTCCGTCTTCCTGAGTTTCCGATACTTTAAAGCCTTTATTTTCTGCAAATCTGATAATATTCTCCCGGGGAGTCGGATCATCAACTTTCACTTCAATGGTTTCCGCCCCTGAGGCGACAGCATTCCTAACCATTAAGACCGGTTCCGGACAGCTAAGCCCACATGCATTTAATTGTTTCATTTTAATCTTCCTTTCAGATATCATTTACTCCTTGTGACTATTTCAGATCAAACATCCGCTTTGCGGCGCGAATTGGCAAAACCCAGCAGCAGAAGTAATACTGCAGCTACTAAAACAGCTATCCGGCCATTTGGCGTTGTACCTTCACCACTTGAAGCCAGCTTAAAGTTATGGCAAAATGCGGCCCCAATACCCATGCCAATCACATTGAGTGCCGAATCGACATTGCCGGTTCCGGTTAAGATTAGTTGGCGCATCGGACAGCCGCCGGCCATGATTGAACCCAGACCGACAACAAAGAGGCCGATCATATTCCATAAACTCTCGGTATGCGCGACCGGCTGGCCCTCCATACCAAAATTGAAATTGCCGGTGACCAGATTTACGATCAGGGCTGATACAAAAATGCCAATGGTACCGAGCATTAGAGTCCAGTCGTTAAACATCAGTACATCTCTGACGCCGCCGGCCATGCAAAGGCGAGTTTTCTGAACCATCATGCCCAGCAACAAGGTGATCACCAGGGCGAGCCAGATCGGAGCCTTAGCTGCACCAGGCCCTTCTTCTGAGAATGCCAGCAATCCGGGCGCTCCAACCAGCAAAGCAAAAAACACCACTTGTACCGCAGGCATTATATATCCGCCCAGGACAGGCAAATCATAGGTTCTTCTCAAGCTGAAGCCCTTTCTGAGGAACAATGTTCCCACAAAAACACCAGCTACGAAACCGACGAAGCCGATCCAAGCGTTAAGATCTCCTGCCGCCATCCTCAGCACCATTCGCATTGGGCAACCCAAGAATACCAAAGCACCGACCATAACCAGGAAACCGATAGCCAGTCTGGTCATGGGTGATGAGCCACCGCGAGTTTTGAATTCACGCGTCGCCAGTGAAATAATGAATGAGCCTAAGATCAGCCCGATAATTTCCGGACGGACGTACTTTACTACACCTGCGCCATGCAGATGCAATCCGCCGGCCGTGTCTCTGATGAAACAGGCAATACATAGACCCATGTTCTTAGGATTGCCCTGCAACATCAATACAATTGCCCCCACGCCGCAAATCAGTCCAACGACGAGTAGGATAAGCGATTGTTTTTTCTTCATAGATACTCTCCTTTACTGATAAAGATATTTTTATAAATCTGTATTAGAATAAAAATACAGAAATTATACTGAACAAATGAGCCAAGGAGGCTTTTGTTATGAAAACTGTTTATTTTGATAATGCCAGCACATCTCATCCCAAAGCACCCGGAGTTGCTTCTGCCATCCACTCTTTTATCGAACAGGGAAGCTTCAACCCCAGCCGAGGACAATATACAGGCGCCAGTGCCACCGGACTGGCTATATTCGAGCTCAGAAAAAGCTTGGCGGAGCGGTTTGGAGCGCCTTCGCCGCGTCAGATTATTTTTACGCAGAATGTTACTATGTCGGTAAATATGCTGCTTAAGGGCCTGTTTCAACCCGGACAGCACCTGATCGTGTCTTCCATGGAGCACAATTCCGTCATGCGGCCGCTGCAGGAAGTAGCCAAACAAGGGGTTAATTTCACCGCTGTAACTGCAGACCAAGACGGTTATATTGCTCCGGAGAAAGTCGAAGCAGCAATTCTTCCCCAGACCAGAGCCATCGTCATGACTGCCGCTTCTAACGTTTGCGGCACTGTGATGCCATTGCGAGAAATCGGTCAGATTGCCCGTGCCAGAGGTCTGTATCTGATTGTCGACAGTGCCCAGGTGGCGGGCATCCTGCCACTCACGCTGGATGATCTCAAGGCAGATGCCATCTGCTTTACAGGGCATAAGAGCCTGCTTGGTCCTCAGGGTATCGGCGGTCTTGCCATCAGCACCGAATTCAACGAATGCAAACCCTTGGTCACTGGCGGTACGGGAAGCACATCCCACTCTGAGGAGGTACCGACAGCATTGCCGGATCGCTTTGAAGCCGGCACGCAAAATCTGCCGGGTCTGATCGGCCTGTCTGCTGCGGACAAATGGTTGAAGGGTAAAGAAGGAGAAATCCTGGCCCACGAACTTGAACTGACCAGGCATTTTATTAATACTATCGCGGAAATCAAACAAGTTAGATTGATCGGCAGAGATGCCACTTATTGTAATCCGGACCGGCCCGGCCGAATCGCTGCGGTATCTCTCGATTTCCCAGCTGAAGATAATGCCGACATCGCCGCCCGGCTGTTTGACAACTACGGCATCATGACTCGCTGCGGACTCCATTGCGCACCGCGGGCGCACAAAACACTCGGCACTTATCCGCAGGGAACCGTGCGCTTTTCTTTCGGTTGGTCGAACACCAGAGACGAGATTGATTATGCCGTCTCTGCGATCAAAGACCTGGTACAACGATAGGATCCTCCTAAGTCATTAGGAAATGACTCGGATCCTGCAATCTGAAAACTCTTCTACTGAACCAATAATTGCTGCTGTCAATCCCGCTGTGTTGAGATCCTGCAGGAAATCTGCGGCCTTTTCTGCTGCGACACAAAGGAGTAGCCCGCCTGAGGTTTGTGGATCATAGAACAGATCCTCCCGGCCACGCTCCACATCAGTCTCAGCTAAGCAGCGTCCGGCAACATACTCCCTATTGCGGTAGGCACCACCGGGTAGAAAACCTTCTTCTGCCCATTTCAGTGCCTCTGGTAATAGGGGAACCTCTTCCGCCTTAATCACCAGCGCCTTATCCGATGCTTCCGCAATTTCCAGCGCATGTCCTATCAGACCAAAACCTGTCACATCAGTACCTGCCGAAACTTGATACTTCTTTGCGATCTCACAGGCTCTCTTGTTAAGCAACGACATCGTAGCCACCAATGTCTGATGACCCTCTGCACTCAAAAGCCCAGCCTTGTCAACCGTGGACAATACACCGGATCCGATCGGCTTGGTCAGCACCAACCGGTCACCCGTCTTGGCACCTCGATTCAGAATCAGCTCTTTCGGATGAACAACCCCGGTGACAGACAAACCATACTTAGGTTCCTTGTCCGCCAGACTATGTCCGCCAGAGATATTAATACCTGCCTCCAGGACCTTGTCGTTGCCGCCGGCCAATATTGCCTTGGCACTTGGCAGATCCAGATCTGAGGGCAAACAGACAATATTCAAAGCACTGACTGGTTTCCCTCCCATCGCATAAATATCACTGAGCGCATTAGCTGCTGCAATCTGCCCGAATTCATACGGATCATCCACTAAGGGCGGAAAAAAATCGAGTGTATGAATCAGGCAAATCTCCGGACTGATCTGATAAACTGCCGCATCATCGCTGGTATCAAATCCTACCAGCAAATTGGGATCGGCAATCTGGTCTAAACCGGCCAGAAGATCTGACAGGACGCCCGGTCCTATTTTCGCTCCTCAGCCACCAGCTTCAGTCAGAGTTGTCAATTTGCAAAAATCCGACATGTCAATTTCCTTTCCGCCCTTTTAAGGCTTTTACGAAGGCTGTCCGCCTGCATACCGCTTCTCTATCGCAGTATGCAGCTGTTTCCGGACAGCTCTTTACTCACTCACAAAATCCGCTTCAAGCAATACTTTATATGCTGCCTCCAGCTTATCTTCTGCCACCCGGATAATAGGTCCTGTACAACCCATACCGCTTTCAGCATAATAACCTGCCCGCATCAGAGCGGTCACGGCAGCCTCTAAATCCATTACATCAACGCCGGCAATCTCACCGGTGACGATCTCTTTCTCCGGCTTGACGAAATCATCCTCCGGTTTTGCTTGTGGCGCAGATTTAGCTCGCTGTTCAGAGAGTATCTGCTCTAAGCCGGCTTTTTTTGCCGCAGCAAATTCCTCGGCCACTCTACCCGGCAGATCTCCCCTTACCATATCAGCGGCATATTCGATCGCCCGTGCAATTAGTGGTGCTCCGGATGCCCGCGATACAATCAGAACAATCTGCTCGTAACCATCACCCACCCCCGGACCATAACCATGACCGGAAGTTTCATATACACCACCGCTAGAGCCGGCCGAAAGCAGTTTCATCAGCACATTGCCCGTCAATGAATCTGTAACCATCACGTCGGGGGTACCCAGTAGCACATCATTGCCCCTCAGTACACAGCCGCCATCCGCGCGAGCCGATTCCGCCAAAGTCAGCTTATAACCTTTGTCTGTCAGCTGCTTCAAGATCCTCTCCACCTGTCTGGCTCCGTCCAAATTGAGAATACCAACGGACGGATCACTCTTGCCCTCCGCCTTAGCCACAGCCACACCGGCAATAGCATTTAACACCATGCCGGAAACACGATCGGAGCTACTGGTACCCGTTGTCGAGGCCAGAAACATTTTTCTGCCTCTGGCCGGCGTATCAACTAAACCGATCGTAGATACACCGATCGGGAAAGAATAATGCATAGCAACCGCGGCATCCGCCTGACCGGATGTAAGGAGCTCCTCCATCACTTCCAGATCTTTATCAGCCGATGTTGTGCTAATTGATTTAACTCCTGATCCCTCCGGGGCCGGCAGCGTGCCCAAATAGACTACATCTATACCTTTAGCAGCCGCTGCAACAGCGCCGGCCATGACATTTTCTTCACCATGCTCGGAACCATGTCCGGTTACGGCAATCGTAGGCCTTTTACCAAAGGAGCCAGTTTCCAGGCCGTCAGCTATATCCTGAAAAACCTCAGCAATCTTTAAATAGTTTTTGTCTGCCATATGTCACCTACACTTCTTGCTCAGCTTTGAGCATAAGACTATGAGCAAAATCGCGCATTGATTCGGCAATCAAGCGACGGATCTCATCTGTATCGGCCGCCTTGTCATCCTCTTTCTTTACACCCCGATTAGGCTCCATCAAGAAGGACACTCCATCGAAAAGATTAGTCAAACGACCTAGGAACAGGCTTCCCTTACCCACAATCATGACACGCTTAAAGTCACCATTCATTAACCCCAGACGGGCAAAGCCCATATAGGGTACACCGGAAGGGATATGTCCCTGAGTAGGCGCAAAGCCGGTTACTCCATGCTTGGCAATGAAGTCTTTCATCTGGGGACGTTCTAATTCGCCGCGCATAACAGCCAAGGCTGCAATCATTTTGTAATTAGCTTCAGGAACATTGCCTGCCCCGGCAGGCCTGGTGATATCAGGATTTTGCATCTCCGTAGAAAATCTATCAACATCAAGAATACCTAACCCGGCCTGCTCCAGCGGATCTGTAACCAAAGAGGAGATAACAGCCTGCGGAGCAGATCCTGTTCCCACTCTGTGGCGCCCGACATAGTCGGTTATCAGTTCGGGATTGACACCATCATTTTCACCGATAATGACACAGAAACCGCCGATCATATCTTCCAGAACCGATACACCTTTCTTGATATGATCTTTTCCGTTCATACCTAATTTTGCCGTACAGCCGCCGCCGGCCACAGCAACACATTTAAAGACGCCAGACTTTACCAGAGCAGCCGCCTCCAGCAAAGCATGGGCAGGAGCGGCACAAAAGCCTCTGGTATCCGAGCCGGTAGCATTCTGAAGTCCGGCAATTTCAGCAATCGATTTAGCAATATTGCCACCGCCGCGCTGATTTTGGTCACCAACGGCTGCCTCGCTGCACTCAATCAGATACTCGATCTCTTCAGCCTTAACATCACTGCTGCGCAGAGCATGCAAGACGGACAGAACACCGGAAGCCTTAGTTACTAGATTTTCATGCAAAACATGAGCACTGAGATTGAGATCAATATTATGGGCACGTTTGACACAACCGACTAATTCACCGCCAAAATACAAAGGCTCGGCAGCTTCTTCCGTGACAAATTTATCGATTTCCGCCAGCTCTACACCGGGTTTAATACGGTCAAGCATTGCCGGAGTAACCACCGGATTTTCAGCAAGGGCAGGTCTAACTTTTTCAACAAAATCCGCCTCCAATTTGACCAGGTCAAATTCATCTGAAATCTGTATCAGGAGCAGAAATTCATCATTGGGCATGATCTCGCCGAAAGGTCCAAAGCGCTCTGCTCCCTCAACCGGCTTGTCATACCATGGCATTTCAATCTGCGCCAGCTCTTCGGGAGTAACATTCCCGATATAAACCTGATTGGGATAGTAAGCAACTGCCTCCTCATAAGAACGCAGATGCTTAGGCAGTTCCTTCAGATATTCACTATCCGGATTAACTGTTCTTTCTGTAGTCTGCGTTGTGCCATTATATAAAACCATTTCCGGCGTATGCGCCAAGATATAACTTGTCCCCTTAATCACACTGTTCATAAATAATCCTCCAAATAAAAATCTCTAAATTTCTGCTTCGGAATGCCAGATATTTCTTTGCTTTCCTGGCACAGATTTCCAAACATAGAAAAGACCTCCGAAGCATGCCTATGTACTACACAAGCTTCGGAGGCCTTAAGTATGTGCAGCCGGTCAGAATTTCATATACTCATCACGGAAACTCTGCATCTCTTCGTGAATGTCATCCACGTCAAGAACCATTTCCATCATACTGACCTGCTCCTCATAGACTGCCTCATCAAACTCCTGTTTGACTTCTTCCTCGCACACATGATATACCCTGAGTCCCAACGAGACTCCAGTCAATGGACCGGCATAAGTCGGATCACCGGCTAAAACGGTTTCAGCCGCTAATCCGGCACCCTCAGCGTCGGCAGCACCTAAGAGAACTACAATATTCTCCGGGCCATGCTCTTCACTGAGTTCCAGAACTCGCTTCTGGTTTTCCAGGTCCATTGCACCTGCGGCGGTTCAGACGAAGCATTCGGTAGAGGAGAAAACAACATCACCACCGGCGGATTCAGCACAAAGTGCTATTGCCTGGCCGGGGATGCCATCACGGTCACCAATCACTATAATCTTGCGATCTTTAAGAATGGCCATGTTATTCTCCTTTCCGGGTTTCCCCTGTTCCTCTCTGGAAAAATGAATTTCCAATATCTTTTTAACACGAAAGCGCTGTTATGACAAGCTCACAACCACATCTTTCCTGTCTAAAGCAACAAGTGTCAAATAAAAACTATCGAGTCAATAGTATTTTTTTATCAGTGCCTCTACAGCTTCGACAGTACAATCATCTTGTACCAGTTCTTCAACTTTCTCTCCATTTTGGTAAACCGCAACAACAGGAATACCCAAAATCTTCTGCCCAATCGCTACACGGCGCGCCTTTGCAGTATCGAGAGCAACAAATTTCAATTTGTCACCATACTGTTTGGCCAATTCCTCAACATGCGGTTTCAAGGCCATGCAGGGCACACAGCTCTCGCTGAAATAATCAACAATAACTGTTCCTTCTGCCTGCAATACTTCTGCTTCAAATGTGCGTCGATCTGCTTCAATTAACATATAAGACTCTCCTTCTCAGTTTAGGCACAGCCTGAACGGCAGACCGCGCCTAACTCAATTACTAATACCATTAAGATAATTCAGCCAGATATTTTTCTGCCTGCATCGCTGCAATACAGCCATCCGCAGCCGCGGTGACTACCTGCCTGACAGACTTGTCACGCAAATCTCCGGCAGCAAATACTCCGGGTAGATTAGTCCTCATATCCTCGTCGGTCGGGATATAGCCTCTTTCAGTAAGAGTAATCTGTCCTTTATAGATTTCAGTTTCCGGGACTGAGCCGATGAAAACAAAACAGCCAAACATCCCATCATCTTCGTCTGCTTCTAGTGTAGTCAGCTCGCCGGTTTCCATATTCTTCACAGTCAGTTTCTGCAACAAGCCATCGCCTTCCAGACTCTGAACCTCGTATCCCAACAGATATTCAATCTTACTATTTCGTTTAGCGCGTTCCTGAATCGATTTGGCCGCGGTCAAGTACGGAAACTGCTGGATGATGGTAACCTTACGGGCAAAATTGGTCAGATACATCGCCTCTTCTACCGCTGAGTCACCGCCGCCGACTACATAAACTTCCAGATCCTCAAAGAAGTTGCCATCACAAGTGGCACAATAACTTACACCCTTGCCCGAAAACTCTTTCTCACCGGGACAACCCAGCTTTCGAGGATAGGCGCCATTGGCAATTACCACTGTGCGTGCTCTGTATTGACCATTATGGCCATTAACAATCTTGATTTCATCGCCAAGATCTACCGAAACAGCAGTATCGGCATATCTGACCACACCAAAGCGTTCAGCCTGCCGTGAGAACCGCTTAATCAGCTCTACGCCGGATTCTCCCTCCGGATTGCAGCCAGGATAATTCTCGACATCATTGGTAAGGGCTATCTGTCCTCCGTCCTGACCTTTTTCGATAATGGCAGCAGTCAGCTTGGCTCTGCCGGCATACAGACCTGCTGTCAGCCCAGCCGGACCACCACCTATTATAAGAACATCATATATAGTATCCATATTCACTATTCACTTCCTAATTTTGTCCTATTCTTCAAAAATTGTCTGCTCTGTGACATCAGTTGTCAGAGCATGCAAAGCATTCTCCACTATTTCTCTTCTCAACTTTTTATCATTTGCGGGATCTAGGCTTGGATCGCCTAATGGATGGGGAATAGCTATCGCCGGAATAATTCTGTTGGCACCGACTGTTTTAGAAATCGGCGTTACTGTACAGATATGAGCAACAGGAAAACCTGCACGTTCAATTTCTTTTGCCATCGTTGCACCGCAACGTGTACAGGTTCCTCAGGTAGATGTCAGAATAACCGCCGAGACATTTTGCTCAATTAATTTCTGTGCCATCTCTGCTGCAAATTGCTTGGAAGAAGCAACGGCAGTTCCGTTACCAACTGTTGAATAGAAATAAGGATTCAACTTGCCAATAATGCCCTCCTGCTCCATATCGCGCAGGACATCAACAGGTACAACACAATCAGCGTCATGATTGGCAGCCGTAGGATCGTAGCCGCCATGGGCAGTTTCCCACTCTCCAACCACCAAATCAGCAACACCTTCAATACTATACTCACCATATTTGGAAGCAGAAGAACTCTCAATGCGATCCGGATTTCCATGCGGGACAATGCCGCCGGAGGTGACAATAGCAATATTGGCTGTTGACAGATCCTTGATGGCCGGCATCGGATCGACACGATCAAAGGATGGCATGGGATATTCTGTCACAAATGGCTCATCTGCTAATTTTTTGACCAGCATTTCGACAGCACGTGTACTGCCTCGCTTTTCCTCAAAGAAGTTTACTCTGATTCCCTGTGAAAAATAGCCCTCTTCAACAGAAGCACCTATGCGCTCTCCGCGGGCGAGCTTTAACAAAAGTTTACCTATGACAGGCAAGGCTGATCTCATGCCGGCAGCACTATCTCTGGTTGAGACAATGTAAATCTCTTTGCCATACATGTCTACACCGGGATTTTCTTCATACATCCCGGTTAGAACCGGTATCTGAAGGGCATCTTTGACGGCTTTACAGATTGCACCACAGGCAACACCATAGCGCCCGGCATTAAATGCCGGTCCGGCAACGAAAACATCAGGCTGCTCTTCTCGGACCATCTCGACAATAGCAGCGGCGGCAGAGTCCATATTCTCATTGTAATAGCCATCGCCGCAGATAATGGTTGCCACAATTTCTGCTTCGCCTTTAAACTGTGCCGTCAATCCTAAACCGGGGCCAACCGGGCCGGAACGTTTCTCCGGCGGATGAGTGGCCATTTCCTCTCCACCTATCTGGCCAAAGAATTGATTGATATAGTGGACAACTTTAAATTTCTCCATTTTCTGGCCTCCTAACGCGCACTCATTTTATTGAACCCGAGCTCATTGGTAGCACCGGTATACACCTGAATTTCAGCTTCAATGGCACCATCGGCCTTAAGGCTTCCTGCGCTGCCGCCGGCAATGACATTGATATAACCGCTCGAGCCTATAACTTTGTCCAGAGGGGGGATTTCCACCAACATATTGGCATTGCCGCCGGTTACAACCGCATTGGCTTTGGGGCTGGCATCAGCCAAGGATTGGCTCTTGCCATCCCGGCCGGCATACTCATCTGTGATAATAACGGTCTTGATGCCCTTGTCTTCGATTTTGGTGCAGTTCATAATCAGGTCCGTATCCGGGTTGCCAAATCCCTCTTGAGATATGATGACGCCGTCCAGACCCAGATAGCTACACAATTCGGCTGTGTGATTGGATGAACGTATTTTGTCAGCCAGATAAACATTTTCATTAGTTATAACCATACCGACAAAATTAAGTGTTTCCCCGTGCGCCTTATAAAGATCGGCTATTACGGGATTATTGAGGTGATGATAGGTGGTATTCTTGTCACAGGCAGACACACAATTGCCCGACACAATCGCCCCATCCATGGTTTCAGTCGGACTGATCAAAGTGGGGAGAATACGCTTGGCATCAACTCCGTAGACATAAGTGTCATGCAGTAATCCCTGGCTCTGTAGCATCTGGACATAAGCAACACGGGGTAGATCCGGATACTTTCGGCTGCTTTCAACAATATTGAGATGCTCAAATTCCTCAATACGTTCAGGTGTCAGTTCACGAACCAATTCGGCTACATTCATCGCTGTTTTCAAACCGGCCAATCGTACTGCCTGCTCATATTCCTGTGGCGTTACTCCCTCAGCAGGTTCAACGACCAGAACCAGATTATTGAGCTGGGAAAAAGGCGAATAAACCTCTCCCGGTCCTGACATATCAATAACCCCTTCCTGAAAACCAACAATGGGGCCTACTGTGACTACCGACATCCCTTCCAAAACATAAGTAGTCCCTGAACCAACAACATCAACATTAGAAGCCATACCGGGAAACATCTCGCCGCCGCCTTCTACTTTCACGCGCGGCTGGATCACATCCTTTACTGGAATGATGCGCACACTTTCTCCGGGCCGCGCTATTTCAAAATGCGCTGCCCGCAGGCGTTCATCAGCCAGTACCTCTGCACTTAGAGCAGCCTCATCGACAAAAAGCACGCCGTCTTCAAGTCTAGGCTCCTCTGCGAACTGAATATCTTCGATACTAAAGTAACCTAAGACTAATTTCATAACTGTTCGCCTCTCCTTTCACATTTCTGGTCTGTAGAACAAATTGCAATGCTTATCTTATCGTACCGGTTTTAACCGAAGCACAAGCACTCTCTACTACTGTATAGTCGATCAGCTGAAAATCCTTTTTATGCTGATCTGACAGCATTCTGCAGTCAAAGCGCCCCTGTTCGATCATCCTTCTCGATATAACAATAGCATCCTCAATCAGTTGGAGCGACATCATTTCCAGCTCTTCCCTTTCACCTGTAAGCAGGATAGTACGGTACGGGGTTTCTCCCGGTTTAACACTCCCAGCCAGAGGATGTGTCAACAAGCAATGTCCCTTATGAATCAAGTCACGAGTTTTTAGCAATACCTCCAAATAGCCGTCAGCGATAAAAAACACTTGGCAGCAAATTGAAAAGGCTTCATGGACAAGCTCATTATTGGTCACCACAATGACACTGGACGCTGTGTTTGCTTCTGTCGCCATTATATAGTTAATTATACTAGATTTAGTATATGAAGTCTATTTTATATCTATATTTTAATACATCTTAATATCATATCTTTGATACCCGCCATCAACCGACCAAATCCCAATTTATTTGACGTATTGGATGCCGAATGAGCAGAATGAGCTTCAACTTGCAGGCAAGTAAACAGCAGCTACCTGGATCTTGTCGTTTGACACTTTTGTTCCATTGACAACTGAAATATACACAATGGAGTAACTACATTAACAAGAAATATTCAAAACTATTTCTCCAGTTGTTTCCCAACCGGAGCCATATAAAAGACAAACTCTTCTTTACCATCCAATCGGAGTAGTTCATCCGCTTTCGTTTGGATAAAAGCTCCAATGGCACAAGTTCCGCAGCCAATAGCTTCGCAGGCTAAATATAAATTTTGGCAGACGTGACCGGCATCGATGGCAATTAATCTAGCTGACGATTCCATATAACGCCATTCCATACGATAAGGAATTGTTGTCCAGATAAAGGTAACCGCTGATTGTCCTACGTAGTGATAATTCCTGCCGATCTCAATCATTTTTTCAGATAAATCAGGTACAGAGAATTCAAAAATCAAGGCATGCTCTAAGGGCAGATAGCGATAAATACCCTCTTTGAGTTCTTCAACATGAAATACAGCAAGATAAGTTTCAAAAGTGTGGCTATTACCAGCGGATGCTACATTACGCACAGTGCAATTTTTAGTAATTTTTCGCACACCTTGAGTAGCCCAAAGCAAAAAAGAAAGTTCTGGTAAACTAAGTGCACAGCTGCTATAGAGACGTCGACTTCTTCTGCTCTGAATTAGGGAAATAATATCTTCTTTTTGAAGTATATCTCGATTAAACTCTGGCAAATGTATCAATTCCTGACCAGGTAGAGGAGCTTTCTGCACGGGTGGCCTTGGGAAATTCTTGCTCTCATCACTTAGCGTCAGGTCCATTTCTAACCAGGAATTTGCGGTCAGAAACTCACGCAACTCTCGTATATCTTTTGTCACCATAATCTTTATTCACTTTATACTTAATCTTTATTATTGAGGCAAAAATATGCCACTAACAATATATTAGCATTAACTCATTCATAATAATATTATGCGTAATTTGGACAGCGAAGCTAAAGCAAGGTATAGTATAAGATAATCAAACGGGAGCATATGGGTGCTGGTGTGCCCCGCGGTCTTCAAAACCGTTGCGAGGGGTTAAGAGCCTCTCCGGTGAGTTCGATTCTCACATGTTCTCGCCACAAAAACAGGGTGCGCTGCACCCTGTTTTTTAACATTGCCTTTACTGTAAAAAACAATTATTTATCTCCTTGTTCCGTAGAACAGGTGCCATTAGCAGAAAATTTCATCCAGTCACTTCTCCTCATCAGGAATATATCGGCAAGTAATTCAACAACACGCTGACTATCCTGATCGATTTGAATCTTTACCTCACGCAAGGAATTAAATGATTTGGTATCTCTCAAAAAATAATACAGCTCCAGTCTGATTTCCTGACCATAAATATCCCGATTTAGGCCAAGAATATGGGTCTCAACTGTAATCTGTTCCAGACCGCCAACTGAAGGTTGAAAGCCAACATTAGTAACGCCCTCATACCAAATCCCATCACAAAAAACCAGTGCAGCATAAACTCCGAGTTGAGGCAATTTGGTTCCCGGTGCTAAAGCCAGATTAGCAGTCGGCATACCGAACTTTTTGCCTCTTCCCGCTCCTCTGACTACTCTTCCTTCCATAGTGCAAAGCGGCTTGATATTTGGTTCCTTGCCATTCATATCAATTAATTACAATATTCCCTTTAAGGCCAATATAATCAAGATACAGCTCACTAGGATAAAGACTCCCAAAATCACCATGCCGGCATTAATCCTATTGCCCTTCGTACTCTGCGGCTGTGGCAAAAACCGGGTCTTGCGCAGCCCTGATACAATTGGCTTGTAGAGCAGGATAGTTAGCCCGGCATTTAGTGAGCCCTTAATTAAATTAAAGGGCAAAATAGCCGGTAATAGGAGCTTAACCACCTCCGCTCGAGGGATCTTCATATAAATCGGTGTCAGGACATAGTTCCACAAAACCATAACCGCCACCATAAAGATGACACCCGCAAACAGACTGATAATCGCTCCGTCAATAGTGCGTCTTTTTTTGTAAATATATGCTGCAGTACAGGCAAAGGAACATGTCGAAATTATATTCATGGCGCAACCGATCAGGCCGGTATCACTTACAGTCACCATCTCCACCAGCGATACCACAAGGGAGATAATAAAGGCCGAGAACGGGCCCCAGATAAAGCCGCCAATCACAATAATTACATCTTTGGGGTCATACAGTAGAAAAGGCACTGCCGGAATCAAAGAAAAACGCCCGACCAACATCGCCACATATGCCACTGCTGCCAACATACCCAGAGCAGCTGTCTTCTTTGTCTTTGTGTTCATAACAACCTCCACATAAAACTAACACCTGAAGCACTTCAATGTCCTCCAGGTGTCATCCACGTGTATCGGTAACTTCCTTGCTCCGGGAAGTCAGGCCACTACCGATGAATAACCATCTTCTCCCATCCAGACTATAACTGTCGGTTTTGGAATTTCACCAAATCCTGATCCGGCCTCAGCCGGATCCTGCATCTGCGCTCGCGGACTATCACCGCCGATCGGGAATTGCACCCTGCCCCGAAGACATTATCTGTTCAGTTGTCAAGATCATCTTAACGCACTAATTAGCCAAATGCAAAATAGATTATTAGGTAACTGAAAAGCTATTATCCCTCCAAAGCAACGATTAACCACAGAGATAGCGGATTTGTTGTAAATTTATGTTTTTTTATAAAGTTTATAAAATATATAGATATTTTAAGAAGATTTATGTAATAAAGTAAATTTACTTTAAAGTAGTATATTAATTTACTGTTATGAAATATTATTGACACCATCTACGTAAATCGGATAAAATCACAACAAGATAAAATACACCAATATATTCTACTTATTTACCAATTCATTCCGGAGGGAGTTAAATGGAGGCAGTTCCAATTTTAGAAGTTGAGAATCTTAGTGTTTCTTTTCACACTGCTGAAGGGAAAATGAATGCCGTACGCAATGTTTCTTTCAGCATTGGTAAAGGTGAATCTGTTGGCATTGTCGGTGAAAGTGGCAGTGGCAAAAGTGTCACCGTTTTGTCAATCATGGGCTTGATCCCCAGTCCTCCCGGCAAAATTGAATCGGGCAGGGTCCTCTTCCATGGTGAGAATCTATTTGAGAAAAAGATAGAGGAAATCAATGAAATCCGTGGTAATCAAATAGCAATGATCTTTCAAGAGCCGATGACTTCATTGAATCCTATTCACACCTGTGGCAAGCAGATTATGGAATCCGTTCTGATACACACAGAGAAATCAAAGCAGGAGGCATATGACAGGGCTCTTTATTTGATGAATATTGTGGGAATTCCTAACGCGGAGAAAAGGATGAAAGAATATCCCCATCAGCTGTCGGGTGGGATGCGTCAACGTGTAATGATCGCTATGGCCTTGGCCAACGACCCGGAAATTCTAATTGCTGATGAACCAACTACGGCACTTGATGTAACAATTCAAGCACAGGTTTTAAAGCTTCTCCATGATCTCAAGGAACAGTTCAATAGCTCGATTATCATGATTACCCATGATATCGGAGTTATTGCTGAACTCTGTGAAAGAATCATCGTGATGTATAATGGCCAAATTGTTGAAATGTGTCTGTATAGGGATCTATTTGCTGACCCTCTACATCCCTACTCAGAGGGCTTACTGCACTCTATTCCTAAAATGACTAAAGATGAAAAACTTGTTTCAATCAAGGGGCAAGTTCCCAATCCTTTCGAAGAAATTTCCGGCTGCAGTTTCGCCCCCCGTTGTCAGTATCAACAGGAAATCTGCTTGAAAGAGGATCCGGAGCTGCTGGAGGTATGCCCAGGTCGGTTTGCCCGTTGCCATTTTTGGGATAGAACAAAATAAACGAGGAGACTGCTATGCACTGTAAGAATGCTGCCAATGACGTATTAGTCAGTGTTAATAATCTAAAGATGTATTTCCCTGTCCCAGGTGAAAATCCTTTCCGAAAAGATTATGTTCGTGCTGTTGACGATGTCACTTTGGAAATACACAAAGGCGAGGTTCTAGGCCTCGTGGGAGAATCCGGATGCGGTAAAAGTACTTTGGGATCGACAATTCTCCATTTACTAGATCCGACAGAGGGAAACGTAATCATCAAAGATCAGAATCTGGCGGATTTATCTTCCAGAGATATGAAATCTTTTCGTCAGAAAATGCAGATGATCTTTCAGGATCCCAGCGCCTCTCTCAATCCGCGCCGAACAATTAAAAATGCTCTCTTAGAGCCATTTCGCATTCATAAGATAGGCACTCCCCAGGAGCGTGAAGATCGCATCAATTTTCTGATCAACCGTGTAGGGCTATCTGAATATCATTTGTCCAGATATCCTCACGAATTATCCGGTGGCCAAAAGCAGCGCGTGAGTATAGCCAGAGCTTTAACTCTGAATCCTGAAATAATTATCTGTGATGAGGCTGTTTCAGCCCTTGATGTTTCAATTCAAGCGCAAGTCATTGATTTACTGCAAGATCTGCAGGAGGAATTTGATCTGACTTATCTGTTTATCTCTCATGATCTAAGTGTTGTTTACTATATTAGTGATCGTGTAGCAGTAATGTACCTCGGCAAAGTGATTGAGCTCGGTACACGTGATGCTATTTTTGATAATACTTTGCATCCCTATTCCAGAGCACTCATCTCCGCCATACCACAGGTAGATCCATCCCAAGCCAAAGAGAGAATCATTCTCAAAGGTGACCTTCCTTCACCGGTTAAGCCGCCAAGTGGTTGTCGCTTCCATGTCCGCTGTAGTGAATGTATGGAAATCTGCAAAACAGATATTCCGGAATTTCTCGAATACGATGACGGACATTTTGTCGCCTGCCACTTGTACAAATAAGCGGTTTTTACCAGATAAAGCACAAAACTATTTAAGGAGGAATAGTATGAGAAAAAAAGCTCTAGCCATTCTATTGTTGGTAGCCATGTTATTCACCATAGCATGCTCACCGAAAAAAGATGATCAGCCAGCAACACCTGCCGGCTCTGATGCACCACCCGAAGAAACTAGCGGAGAAGCAGCAGAGACGCCTAGCGGTGAAAAGCATTTGATCATAGCTGTCAATCCCGACTACGAAAGCTTCGATCCGGCACTAGCTTACGAAGTCTATGCCAGCATGGTACTACATGCTTGTTATGATACTTTGACTGTCTATACGAGCGAAGGTTTGGTGGAACCGGGCGCAGCAGAGAAATATGATATCTCTGAAGATCAGCTAGCCTACACCTTTACTCTAAAGGACGGCATGACATTTGCCTCTGGTAGTCCCGTAACTGCCGGTGACTGGGTCTGGAGTATCGAACGCGCTATCGCCAAGGGCGGCAACGGCGCCTTCCTGGCAGACGGTATCGATAAGCTGGAGGCACCTGATGACGAAACTATTGTCTTTACTTTGAAAGAAGTCGACCCCTCTTTCCCGACCAAACTGACCTATCCTTTCTTTGCTGTAGTTGATAAGGCAGTTCTGGAAAGCCAGGGCGGTACGAATGACAGTTCAGACGCAGCATCCGAATATCTGAATACGACCACAGCCGGTTCAGGTCCCTTTGTCCTAACTTCTTACACCCCCAAAGTAGACCTGGTCTTGGAAAAGAATGCCAATTATTGGGGTAAGGAAGCCTATTATGACAAGATCACTGTTCAGCACATCAGTGAAAGTGCTTCTCAAGTTATGATGGTTCAAACCGGTGATGTTGATATTGCCATGAACGTTGAGGCTGAACAGGCCAAGACACTTGACGGTGCTGAGGGAGTCAATGTTATCTATTGTCAAACTCTGACTATGAGCTTCCTGCTTATGAACAGAGATCCTGCCTATGGTCCGATTGCCGATCCGAAAGTGCAAAAGGCAATCCGCCTGGCTGTAGATTATGCCGGTATTCAGGATTTGGGCGGAGAAGGATCAACAACTCCGGTCTCACCTTTCCCGAACGGTCTATTTGCCTCGGCAGACCCGCTGGATGTAACAAAGGCTCAAAATGTCGAGGAGGCTAAGAAGCTGATGGCCGAAGCCGGTTATGCTGATGGCTTCACTGTCGACTTCTACGTACCCTCTCAAAATGTCGAAGGTATTGACCTGGTTGTGTTGGCCCAGAAAATCCAGCAGGATCTCACGGCTATTGGTATCGAAACCAAGATTATCGCCGAAGACGTTATGGTTTCACTCGAGACACGTTGAGACCGTGGTATTGATGTCAAGAAAAGGCTGAAAAGCCTTGAAATCAGTGGATTTGACGATCTTGCTTGATTGAAAAATCAGCGATTAAGAAGAGCTAAAGATAAGAAAATAGGGGGGCAAAGGATAGTGGAGTGTACTGCTTAGATAACAGCAGGTTTTTTGCTTGTTGAAACTACTCGTTAGATGTTTTAGTCCGCTTGAGACGACTGGTTAGATGTATTTTAGGTTGAGACTGTTTGATAGATTTTTTAGATTAATGTTCCAGCTTATATTTCCACATCAACCTTTGCCCCTGTCTTAAAGACTACTTCCAACCGCTCGTCAAAAATGGTAATTTTATCAACAAATTGACGGACAAGCTTATCATCAAACTTGAAGGCATCTGCATCTTGAGTTCCAATAAAATCCTCAATTGCCTTTAGGCTATTTTGGTGGTTTTCTTTGCCGGCCTCTTCGTAGAGAGCTTTTTCTTTCTCGTCCTGTAAAGTGTAGATGCGCTCGACCAGATCATTATATTCTTCCTTGGTCGAAGTCCTGGCAATGAGCTGGAGCTGTAGCTTATCGAGTTCTTCTTCAATCTCAAAGAGTGATCGACCGGGTTTTTCCGTGACTGCCTCCTCGATGGCTTTCCGTAAGCCTTCGAGGAAGGTCTTCTTATCGGTCAACATTTGCTTAAAAGCATCCTTTGTTCCCCGGATCAAATCATTTTCTAAAATCGTTCTGGCATGGCAAATCGTCCCTTTGTTTTCAAGACGACTTACGCATCGCCAGACGATAGATTTCTTGCCACGATTGTTCCAATGTACTCGGCGGAAAATATCGCCACAGTTACCGCAGACGACCAGATTGGAAAAACAGTTATTGGAGCTGTAATTTCTTTTTACTCCGCTCTTGTTTCGCCGTCCGTTTTGCCTTTTCAGCATTTCCTCTTGGACAGCATAGAAGATGTTCTTAGGGATGATGGCTTCATGGTGGTCTTCAATGTAATATTGGGGCATTTCTCCATTATTTTTGATTCGACGTCTGGTGAGAAAGTCCACGGTATAGGTCTTTTGCAGAAGCGCATCACCCATATATTTTTCGTTTTGCAGGATTTTCCGTATGGTTGTGTCATACCACTTTTTCTTTCCTGCTCCGGTTAGGATGCCGTCTTTTTCTAAGTTTTTTGCAATCTTGTAGGGAGACTCTCCGTCAAGATATTCTCTGAAAATACGTTTAATGGTTTCCGCTTCTTCTGGGATGATAACGAGGTTTCCGTCTTCGTCTTTACCATAACCCAGAAAACGATTGTGATTGACGTGAACTTTTCCCTGTTGATAGCGATACTGCAGGCCAAGTTTTACGTTTTGAGAAAGGCTCTGACTTTCTTGCTGAGCAAGAGAAGCCATGATTGTGAGTAAAACTTCGCCTTTAGAATCCAAGGTATTGATGGATTCTTTCTCGAAATAAACAGGGACGTTTTTGGCTTTGAGTTGTCTGATGTAATGTAGGCAGTCGAGAGTATTTCTTGCAAAACGGGAGATGGATTTTGTGATGATAAGGTCTATCTTGCCCTTCATAGCATCATCAATCATCCGCATAAACTCAAGTCGCTCCTTAGTTCCGGTTCCTGATATCCCATCATCTGCATAAATGCCTGCGAGCACCCACTCCTTGTTACTGTTTATATATTCAGTGTAGTGTCTAATCTGAGTTTCATAGCTGAGGTTTTGTTCTTCTGTCTCGGTGGAAACACGGCAGTAAGCAGCTACTCTAAGTTTTGACTTCTCACTTTCTCTCTGCATGGCTTTTGGCTTTGCAGGTATAATCACAACATTATTTCTTGCCATGTATTTCCTCAATTCTCTCATAAATAGCCTCTGCTTCCTCGTACGGGTTATTTTTAACCACATCGGAGGGAAGTAAGGTGAATTTTGGTGCTTTATATTCCGGCCGCTTCTTTTTCTTGACTGTTCTGCTCCTTGCTTTCAGCTTTTCTTGCACCGCATCAAAGATTGCTTCTTCAATGATTTTCGGGTGCTCCTTATCGCCCAGATAAATGGGATTCATTAGGCGTCTTTTTATAGTGGGATGGGTACAAATCATGCTCACTTGTTCGCCTGCCTTTTTCAGGGAAGAAAGTTCAAGATAAGCCTTAAATAGGGCTTTAAGTTTCTCGGCTTCTACTTCTTCAATGACGAGTTTCCCGTTTTCATAAATGTAGCCATAGCTTGTGTGTCTCATATTAAAATCTCTCCTTTAGTCTCAAGCCTGATACCAAGTGGAAAGTGATGCTTTCCCTTCCGTCGATTTCAGCAAAAGAGACGAGTTTTTCAAAAAGCTCGCCATCAAAATGGGATAAGTTTTCATGCTTTTTTGTAAAACGATAGAGATTCATAAGCCCATCGTTTTCATATGCTGTTTCCTTTTGGTTAAGATCGAGGAGTTCGATTTCTCGTTCTTTTTCTACTTTCTCTTTTAAAGCTTCTTCTCTTGCCATGTGGTGGTTCTTGTCGTTTAGAAGCCCTTTTGCTTTCAACTCATCAAGAGTACGAAGTTGGCGGATAATATTTTGTAATTCTTCTCTTAATCGGTGTGCTTTTTTCTTGTCTATTCGAGACCGACTTTCGACATTTTGTTCGAGCAAAGGTTTTAAGATCTCATCTTTTGCAAAGATGAGCTTGTTAAGCATGGTGAGAAATGCCCATTCTATTCGGTATTCTTTGATAGATTTCTGGGAACATAAATCCTTGGAGCTAATGTGCCGCCCACAGGTCCAATGGATAGATTTGTCACCTCCATAGCTGTGGATTCTTCTTTTATAGGTGTCGCCACATTCTTTACAGCGGAGTTTTCCAGTGAAGGGATAGACTTTATTTTTCTTCACATTGCTCTTTCTCCGTGATTTGATTTTCTCTTGAACATGGTTAAAAACCTCATGACTTATAATGGCAGGGTGATGGTCTTTGATAAGGTATTGCTCCTTTTCGCCCTTATTACGGTGTCTGACAAAATGGTCATCAGTGTAGGTCTTTTGGCATAAAACATCTCCGGTGTAGAATTCGTTTTTCAAGATGCCAAGTATGGTGGTGTCCGACCAGNCTTTACTCCTTATTGGAGGAANTTTTCTGTGATTCAGATCTTTGGCCAGTCGGAAACCCCCTTTTCCGTTTAGACTTTCCTCAAAGAGAAAGCGGACAATTTCAGCCTCGCTGTCATTGATGACAATTTCTTTTCCGTCATATACATAGCCATAGGGTAAATAGTTTGGAAGGTAAGTGCCGTTCTCGAAGCTTCGTTTGATAGACCATTTCAAGTTTTGCGATGTAGATCGGCTCTCCTCTTCAGCAAGACTTGCCATGATGGACAAGATAAGTTCGCTTTCCATTGAAGAAGTGTCAATGTTCTCTTTTTCAAAGCGGATACATACACCGAGTTCGATTAACTCCCTTATAAGCGATAAGGCGTCAACTGTATTTCTGGCAAAGCGAGATAAAGATTTGGTCAGGATTAGGTCAATCTTCCCAGCCCTTGAATTTGCCATCATTTCTTGCAATCCGAAGCGTCCGTCTGTTTTTGTTCCGCTGATGCCCTCGTCCGAGTAAATTCCAACAAATTCCCAAGCAGGATTCCTTTTAATTAGGGATTTGTAGTGCGCTTCCTGTGTTTCAAAGCTATCCAGTTGCTCAGGGTTATCGGTGGAAACACGGACATAAGCACAGACACGAAGCATTTTCTTTTTTGGTGAGTTTTTTTCAATGGTTTTAATCACTATCTCCACCTCCTTCCGTTACTGTATATTTGCTCTAAAAGTCAGTAATAGCAAGGCTTTTAGGCCATATTTCTACCATGAATGGAGGAAATGTTTGACGGAGATTTTCTTCGATTTTTAGCTCTTCTTTTTCAGAAATAAGACCTTGTTCTCTCATCGCATCAAGAAGTTTGATTGCTCTTCTGTAGTTAAGTTCCTGTTGCATTCTTTCGAGGGAATGGAGGGCGTTTTCTTGGTTCATAACAACCCTCCGTCTTGCATTTTCCTTTCGAGCCATTTATTCGCACAGTCTTCGCAATAGACATTTGTTTTGCAAAGTGTGCTGTCTTCTTCGCTCAAGACTTCGTCCAAGTCGATGGCAATTTCTTTTCCGCAGACCGGGCAGGTGCCGTAGATGTTGTCATTGGTAAGATAGGTAATCAGCTCGCCGTTATCTTGAAGCGTCAGCTTGGTATAAAACATAATCCGTCCTCCGGTTTCTTTGTGATAGGGAAAACTCCCTTCACTTTCCCCTTGGACAGAACGGGTGGTTTTGGGCAATTAATCTTTTTTGTAGAAAGGGCAGGTAAATCCGTCTGCATCAAGTTTCAAGCCTTTAGCCCATTTAGGTGTCCGGCTCATCTGTTCGCAGACGGCATCAACTGACATCTGAGGATTAGTTTCTATGACGATTTCATCGTGTACATGCATGACGATGTCGGAGTATTGAAAGGTCATAAGGGCATTGCATAAGATGTCCCTGGAAATAGCCTGCACGATGTTTTCGACAAGCTTCGCTCCGTAGGTTTCAATCCGCTCCCAGCGTTTTCCCGTTCCTATGCCTTCATAGGTGATGGAATCACCGCCGAAGCGGTTTTCTTCAATGCGTGGGCGTGCATAAAAAAGCTCTCGACCGGACGGAAGGGTGATAATGAGCATGCCGGACTCATAGCGAAAGCGGATATTTTTTACTTCATTTTTCTTGGAACGCTCTCTTACGGTAGATACAGCCGCCCGATCAATGTCCTGCCAGAGCATGACAATATTAGGGTTCGTCGCACGCCAGGCACTTACCAAGTTCGGCAGTTCCTCCTCCGAAAGCCCCATCTCAAGAGCACCCATTGCTTTCAAGGCTCCGACCGAGCCGCCGTAGCCGCAGGCGAGTTCCGCTATTTTTCCTTTTTGCCTGAGATGGGCATTTACTCCGTGTTTTTCTACGGGAACGCCGAACATCTCACTTGCCGACCTGCAGTAGATATCACCACCCTCAGAGAAAAGTGCCATCCGCCATGTTTCTTCCGCCAGCCAGGCTAAAACTCT
>JGI24712J26585_10000040_pt1 | contig 98070 bp, 92 predicted proteins | sample BioPla3DNA2_FD_26585 | JGI IMG/M metagenome (IMG submission 26585) | reverse complement strand
TCCATTGCAAGGATTTCGCCTATCGTGTGCATGCGCGACGCCGTCTGAACCGGACCCCAAAGGATAACCCGTGAGTGCCGCTGTGCGGCCGGTGAAGCGGTGTGGTACGGTTTTTCTACATGGAATGACCCACGAAGCAATTCTACATGAATTTCTATCCGTACCTTTACGAGCATGTGTTGATATGCGGAGTGTGGCGACCCGCGAAGCCAGAGCAGCACGGATGCTGCACCTTAATAAACCCCATCAGCAATTCTAAACTTAATTTATAATCAACTTTGCCCTACTCTAAGAAACCCATAGAATTTCTTTATCAAGCAATTGACAGTCTTCACCATCTGTGTTTACAATTTTATATCTATAACCTCTTCCAAACCTTGGACCAACCTGCCATTCTATTATTGCATTTAATTTATCCGAACTAATCGAAAACAAAAATCTTCCTTCAAAGTAATACATACCACTTATAGGATTCAGTTCTGGTTCTTTTTCCAAATTATCCAGCCTACTGATTTTATCACAACTTATATGCCATGCAGCAATAACCTTACCAATTCTCATTGCATTTGAATCATACTTATCATGATATTTAACAATAGCACTTTGTGGAGGATATCCATACTTACTGCTTCCTTCATCAGAGTTATCTTTTAAATCAAATAATACTTTTTGAAATTCCTTTAAAATCTGCTTTACTATTTTTTCATCAAATTTTTCTACCATAAAAAGACTCCAACCTATCTTTAAAATTCTAACTTATATGGGCCACGGCACGCCATGGACGGCGTGCTTTTTTCGCCACATTCCGTATATCTTGCAATCTCCGTACCAAGTTCGGTAATGCAAGATAAATCCGTGCATTACCGAAAAAACTTTCGTATATATAACTATAGCTTAACTTTGTTCATAATTCGATCTATAGGACTTTGAATTTTTGCAAAGCTCATTTCGCTCACATGTGTATATCTTTCTGTTGTAGTGGGACTCGCGTGCCCTAGCAATTCCTGTATGTATCGTAAATCAGTTCCATTATCTAGTAAGTGGGTTGCAAATGAATGCCTCAGAGTATGAACTGAAACCTTCTTTCTTACACCCGCTTTAAAAGCTGCTCTTGCAAAAACTTTCTGTATACTTCGTTCTGTTATATGATCTTTCTTATTTTGACCTTCAAACAACCAGTATTCAGGTCTGTATATCTTAAAATATTGTCTTAATAAATCCAAAGTAATTGTTGATAAAAGAGTATATCTGTCCTTTTTACCTTTCGCATCCTTAACATAAATCAAATTTCTGCTACTGTCTATATCTTCAACTTTTAGTCGAGCTGCTTCACCCACTCTTAACCCTGCCGAGTAGATCAACATAATAATAGCTCTATGTTTTAAATTATCAATCGATTCAATAACTTTATATACTTCATTTGCATTCAAAACACTCGGTAATGTTTGCCCTCTTTTTGGACGCTTGATATCATAATCCGTGTCAGTAACACCTTTTAAATTGACGAATAAAAACTTAAATGCACTTATTGCTTGGTCTATATATACTGCTGACCTACCTCGATCAAGTAAATTCAGTAAATATATCTTTATATCCTCTTTGTTTATCTCGCTAACATCTTTTTTTTGAAACTCTAATAGTCTTCTCACATGACCTAGGTAAGCTTTTTGAGTCTTTGTGCTATAGTTTCTAAGCTTTAGCTCTTTTTTCAACTCAATCAATGTATCCTTGTCATATTCATAGGTTTCAAAAAAAAGATTATCTATACCAAACAAACGGGATAATAAATTAACTGTATCCTTATTATCTGGTACTATCCATATTTTATCAGACTCTAACCACTTTCGTCCAGAAACTTTTCTAATCTTTCCAACATTCTCGATAGAATAAGGTAATTCGACCGATAAAAAACCTTCAGAATACTTCTTCACATGTACAAACATAAAACTTACACCTACTTCATTACACCAAACATTTGTTCGTTATAATAAAAGTATACATCTATTTTGTATCAAAATCAACATTTAACCAAAAAATCACTACACTTTATGCACAAAAGCTTACTCCCCTTGTTTCAATAGCATTTACTATATTTTTTATCCTAGCTAGCAAATAATCAATTGATTCTGAACTGTACCCTAACCCTTCTCCAGCTTCGTTTCGGCATTTTTGTAAAACATATAGCTTTGCTCCTCTTATTTGCTCGGCAATCTCCACAATATCTTCCGGATCAAGTCCTGGGGCTAGTGTAGTTCTAAACTCATAGCTGATACCGCTATTAATAATCAACTCTACGCTCTTCATAATATTACCTATATCTACTTCTGTTCCGCATATATCTTTATACTTATTTAGAGGAGCCTTAAAATCCATTGCAATATAATCTAACAACCCTTTATCAAAGCAATTTTTTATCACCTCTGGGTTTGTACCATTTGTGTCAAGCTTTATAGGGTATCCTATTCCTTTTATAAGACTTAAAAAGGGCAGGAGCCCCTTTTGAAGTGTCGGCTCTCCCCCGCTCACAACAACTCCATCAAGGAACCCCTTTCTGCTCTCTAAAAATGTCAAGACATCTTTAGAATTAATTAAATTTTCATAACTGCCATCTAGTAAAATTCTGTTATGGCAATAAAAGCAATCCATATTACAACCGGGAGTAAATAGCACTGCACTAATTTTCCCCGGGTAATCTACGAAGGAATTCTTCTGCATTCCATTTATCTTCATGATATCTTCTCCACTATTACAAATTTCTTTCTTTCTGTATATTCTTCTTTTTTTCCAATATTGTAATTAGCTACTGGTCTTAAATATCCCGTTACCCTCGACCATACTTCGGTTATTTCACCACACTCAGGACAATTAAAATGCTCCCCTTTTATATAACCATGATCTTTACATATACTAAAGGTAGGTGTTATTGAAATATACGGCATTTTGTAATCTACAAAAACCTTCCTAATCAGATTCTTACAAATCTCAATATCTTCAATACTTTCTCCAAGATACAAATGCTGCACTGTCCCCCCTGTATAAAGCGATTGCAATTCATCTTGCAACTGTAACACTTCGAATATATCATCAGTATACTCGACCGGAAGCTGTGTTGAATTTGTATAATATGGAGTTTCTTTTCCAGCAGTTATAATATTAGGATACTTCTTCTTGTCAATTTGGGCAAGTCTGTAAGAAGTCCCTTCTGCAGGAGTAGCTTCAAGATTGTAAAAATGTCCTGTTTCATTCTGAAATTCTACAAGTACTTCTCTTAAATAATGCATTATCTCAATTGAAAATTTCTGTCCTTCTTCAGTAGTTATATCCTTACCCATAAAATTCAGCAAAGCTTCATTCATGCCAATAATACCTATAGTGTTGAAATGGTTGTACCAATATTGCCCCGTTCTTTCTTTAACATGACGCAAATAGTGTGTTGAATAAGGATATAAACCTTTTTGCGATTGTTGTTCGATAATTTTCCTCTTAATTTCTAATGAAGTCTTACCAATGTTGGCAATCCTCCAAAGCCTTGCCTTGAATTCACTTTCCGACTTAGAAAGAAAACCTATCCTAGCAAGATTTATTGTAAATACTCCAATTGAACCTGTAAGAGGGTTGCTTCCAAACAAACCTCCTCCTCTTTTTCTTAGCTCAGTTGTATCAAGTCTTAGACGGCAACACATTGAGACCGCATCCTCTGGTGAAAGGTCGGAATTCACATAATTAGCGAAGTAAGGGATTCCATATTTGCAGGTTATTTTCATAAATTCGTCTACCACAGGATTATTCCAATCAAAACTTTTAGTAATGTTAATTGTAGGGATTGGGAAAGTAAAGACCCTGCCTTTTGAATCCCCTTCAAGCATTACTTCGCAAAAAGCTTTGTTAAAGAGATCCATTTCATTTTGAAACTCCTTGTAGCTTTCCTTCATGTACTTTCCACCTATTATAACCGGTTCGTCCTTAAGAGTATTAGGTACTGTTATATCAAAAGTCAAGTTCGAAAAAGGACATTGAAACCCCACTCTTGTAGGTACATTTATATTAAATATAAATTCCTGAATGCACTGTTTTACCTCGCTGTAAGTCATATTATCGTAGCGTATAAAAGGGGCACAATATGTATCGAAGCTAGACCATGCCTGTGCTCCTGCTGTCTCTCCCTGAGTGGTGAAGGTGGAATTTACAATTTGTCCTAAGAATGATCTTAAATGTTTGGCCGGATTGCTCTCCACTTTTCCTTCAACACCACCAAAGCCATCAAGTAAAAGTTGTCTTAAATCCCATCCTGCACAATACGGGCCAAAAAAACCTAAATCGTGAATATGGCAATCTCCATTTTCATGAGCTTCACGAACCTCTGTAGGATATATCTCATGAAGCCAGTATTTCTTTGTGAAAGACTCTCTTATATAATTATTAAGACCATTAACACTCTTTTGTGTATTGGCATTTTCCTTAATATTCCAATCTTTATCCCCAAGGTAGTCTGAAAACATATCAATTGTCGCACCTACTAAAGCATTAAGGTCTCTGGCACTTTTGCGTTTTTCTCTGTATAGTATAAAAGCCTTGGCTGTTCTCGCATGTCCGTTCTGGATTAAAACCTTTTCAACAATGTCCTGTACTTCTTCAACAGTGGGTGTCGCATTTTTATATGTAATTTCTGTCAAATCTAAAACTTGCTTACATAGTTCTTCAGCTTTTGTAAAATCATCGCCTCCACACGCAGATGCAGCCTTAAATATAGCCCAAGTAATCTTCTCCTGTTGAAATTTTTCTTCCTTTCCGTTTCTCTTAATAATTGTTTTAATCATTAGAACATCTCCTATTTTATTTTTCTTGTGCAACTTGCAATATATCATTTATAGCTAATTTTGTTACAATTTTACTTAACAGGTTGTAATTCACACACTAAAATAATACTTTATGGGAAATTCGATCACAAATTTGCAGCTATAGATTGTCGTAAAATAGATAATAAGACATGACAACTGACACAACTTTGTATTAAGTTGCAGTGAATACCAATCCATCACCCTATCATCCGTAGAGTTAAAGGCATTGCACAAAGGCAGGTCTTCTGACTCGGAATCATTGATATTTCATCCCTTCCCAGTATAAATTATTTAACCAGTGGTATTTATGAAACATCTCATCTTTACAGCGGCGGGACCGTGCAGGATTTTCACCTGCTTCCCTTTTAAACCAATATTATATTGGCAACCTATGTTCAACTACATTTTGTTAGCACAATTTTATCACACACAAGATGTAGTGTCAATATATAAAAATACAATTTTTTTCTCATTTATTTTTTTACAGTTATTTAGAAAACAACTCTTTTAAATCAGCTACTAAAAAAGCCTCTTATAGCTTAATTGACCTAAACTATCTTTAACATCAACTCTCTAATAATCTATTTGCCAGTTTTACAGCACTATATGCGTCTTGCGAATATCCATCCGCACCAATTTCTTTTGCAAAGCTTTCCGTTACAACTGCACCACCTACCATAAACTTAGCGGTTAAACCTTCTTTCTTAGCTAACTCTATTACGTTTTTCATCTCCATCATGGTTGTAGTCATCAAAGCAGATAAACCTATGATTTCAACCTTCTTATCCTTTGCAGCATTTATAATCTCTTCAGCTGATACATCTTTTCCGAGGTCATAAACCTCAAAACCATAATTCTTAAGCATTAGCCCTACAATATTTTTACCTATATCATGAATATCACCTTTGACTGTTGCAATTACAACTCTTGCTTTTGACTTTTTTTGTGCATCATCCTTTTTCAGCATAGGCTCAACATACCCAAAGGCTTCTTTCATAGCCTCAGCACTCTGTATTAGCTGTGGTAAAAAGTATTCCTTTTTATCATAAAGATCCCCTACATGCGTAATAGCAGGTATTAAGCAGCTATCAACTAAATAAGCTGGTTCAAGCCCTTCTTTTAAAGCAGCTTCAATATGGGTTCTTATATTTTCTCTGTCCCCTCCTACTACAGCTCCATAAATTCTTTCAGTTACACTTTGTTCTGCCTTTTGAGCTTGAGCAGGTTTTTCATTTGTACTATTTCCAAAATACTCAATATACTTTATGCTATTTTTATCCTTTGCAGTAAGCACATCTCCAGCCATTTTTATACTCATAAGCACTTCACTCGAAGGATTCATTATAGCCATGGTCAAGCCTCTTCCCATTGACATAGCAAGGAATGCACTGTTCACCCAGTTTCTTTCCGGCAAACCAAAAGATACATTTGAGAGCCCTAATATAGTGCCACATCCAAATGTGTTAGTACACCAATCTATTACCTTCAAGGTCTCTATAGCAGCTTTTTGATCGGAAGAAACCGTCATAACCAAACCATCTACAACTATATCATTCTTTCCGTAACCATATTTCGCTGCACTTTCAAACACTGCATTTATTACAGTGTACCTTTGCTCGGCAGTTGCAGGAACTCCTTCATCACTCAATGGCAACAAAATAAACATAGCACCGTACTTAGCTACTACCGGTAACAGCTTTTCAAGTTTAACTTTTTCCGCTGATATGGAATTTATAAGAGCCCTTCCAGGATAAATTCTAAGAGCTGCCTCTAGCACTTCTGGTGATGAAGAATCCAAACACAGCGGAGCATCGACCATAGGAACAAGAAGTTCTACAGTCTTAATCATTGTTTCCTTCTCATCTATTCCGGGCATCCCTACATTAACATCCAAAAGCTTTGCACCTTTTTCAAGCTGTTCTACAGCAAATCTTCTGACCTCGGAAGTTTTTCCTTCCCTTAGTTCCTCTTGGAGCTTCTTCTTACCTGTAGGGTTGATTCGCTCACCAACTACTACTGTAGGTTGGTTAATCCCCATAAATACAGTAGATCTTGCTGAGGTAACTGCACTAATCTTTTCAGCTTCTATTCTAAGGGGCTTTAGTCCCTTTATTTTTCTCTTTATTTCTTGAATATATAAAGGAGAAGTTCCGCAGCATCCACCAAAAAGATTCACACCGCTTTTTGCAAATTCTTCGACATAAGTTCCAAATTCTTCAACTTCCATATCAAAAACCGTTTGCCCGTCAACAAGCTTTGGTAGACCAGCATTAGGTTTTGCTATTAATGGAACCTTTGCATAGTGCTTCATAGTCTTAATAATTTTAAGCATATCCTTTGGTCCTGTAGAGCAATTGCAGCCAACCCCGTCAGCACCGAGACTTTGAAGCGTTATCAATGCCGTTATCGGGTCGGTTCCCATAAGTGTCTGTCCGTTTTCATCAAAAGTCATACTTACACAAACAGGAAGATCACAGCTCTCTTTGACTGCAATAAGAGCAGCTCTTGCTTCTTGTATATCCATCATTGTCTCAATTACAAAGAAATCTACACCACCCTGTAAAAGTCCCTGTACTTGCTCTTTATACACCTCAACACAAGTTTCAAAGAGCATATCTCCAAAAGGTCTTACAAACTGACCAGTAGGAGCAAGATCTCCCACAACAAAACCTTTATCTCCTACAGCTTTTCTAGATAACCTTGCCAACTGTGCATTTATCTCAACAGTCTTATCTCCTAAACCAAACTCTTCAAGCTTTATTCTATTCCCACCAAAAGTACATGTATATACAGCATTAGACCCTGCATTAATATAGTCTCTCTGTACATTTATTATAACCTCAGGGTTTTCAATAACCCATTTCTCCGGACATACGCCTTTAGGCATTCCCCTTTTTTGAAGCTCTGTGCCAGTAGCACCATCTAAAATCATTATATTATTCTCTAAAAAACTAAAAAACTGTTCTTTATTCATCCTATCCAATCCCTTCTATTCCAGCTATTGCAATCACAGACTTTTCAGGTATTAACATGTACCTTTCAGTAATACCTATTCCAATCTCCTCTAGGTCTAAAGTGTCATAAATCTTTTTTTGATTTAATAACGGAAGGTCTCCGTACCCAGGGCTAAATCTCATTTGCGTAAGACTTTTGCCCTCTCTTCTTATCAATTTATTTATAAAATCAACCATCCAGTCTAACGCTGCATCGGCTGTCTCCGATGCCACAGCATCTAAAATAACCCCAAAAGAAGCATCGCCGCTTTTGACTTCCGAATGTATTCTATCGGTTATATCACTGCCAACGGTAGATGCCATCAATACAACCTCAGTGCTATTACTCAAAAGCTTTGCTAAACCGGCACTTTCGAAGACCAGTTCATTTTCAAGCATTATATGTTTATCACTCTTTTCGATAATAGAGTACCTTCCGAAAATACCTTTAGTATTACACATCAAAATACCGTCTTGTATTATCTTATTCAGCTTTTGCTTATATTCTTCACTAAAAACTGTCGTGGTTTTACGGTAGCCAAGCCTTGTAAGGATCATACCCTCACTAGGACTAGATGGAATATACTCAAATCTTCTTGTTTTATTGAAATCCTTCACTTTTATTCGTCTCTCCCATACATTTGCTTACAAAGTTATAGCAATGCTTAAATGGAGAATTCAGGCTGTAAAAATCAGAATATATTCTAAAATCTATGTATCTGAATTCTTGCAACTATACCTCAGTATGTTGTAAATATTATATATTAATATTTCAAAAAATCAAACCCTTTAGGTTATTTCTATAAGTCACTATAGAAAAAACATCCTATACGGTAATTAAGTCTCAAATCCCATCAAATCAGATTTTGAAATATTAATTAGACAGTTTTTTGGAAATTACCTAATTTGCTGAATATTTTTAGCCAAAATGATAGAAAATACTATTGTACCAGTGGTATATAGTACAAATATCAAAAATTGAAAGGAGAGTATATATGACTCAACTAAACCAACAAGAACTTCAGAATTTGAGACATCTCATTGGTTCTCACGAAACATCATCTAAAAAGTTAGAGGCTTATGCACAACAAGCTACAGATCCACAAATAAAACAAATGTTCCAAAAATCCGCACAGGATGCAAAGAACACCAAACAACAATTAATGTCATTCTTAAGCTGAGGAGGAATTTAATATGCAAGAAAAAGAAATGGTGAACGACCTATTATCACAGATTAATAGTAGCATTACAGGATATGCCAATGTTATTTCGCAAACCGAAAACCAACAACTTCGTCAAACTATACAACAAATAAGAAATAATTGTGAAACATTCCAATATGATTTATTCAAATTAGCAGAACAAAAAGGTTATTATCAACCTGCACAAAAAGCAAATCAAGATGATATTATGCAGGTTAAAAACCAGTTAAGTAATAGTTAGAATACTAATTATTATAGGTATGAATAAAAAAACAGGTGATTCATAGAAAATAACTGGTCAAGAGTCTTTTTTAAAAGTTCGATTTATATTTCTTTATATAGAAAAATAATGTTTTATCAGCTTCTAAAAAAGTCTATTACAAACTTCTTAAAATCACCTTACTTAATTTAAGGCTGAAAAGTATCAACTTACTTTTCAGCCTTTTAGGTCTCTTATGATATTCATTAGCTAATATATAATTCCAAACCATTAAAATCAACTTGTACTAAACAATCATTGACCAACTTTATATATTCTTTTTATGTCTTTCAAACTAGCTTCTTTACTTCGCTATAAGTCTACCATATTCCTACTCCTATAAGCAGTTGTTCGTACAAATCACGTATTTCTTCATAAAATTCTAAATCCTCCGATTCATACTCTTCAAGGAATTCTTCTAGCTGTTCTAAATCACTTATTCTTAAATCCATATCTGCATCCTCTAGGATACGGTTGATTTCTTTGAATATGTCCTTTTCTCCCAAGTTTATCACCTCCATATGCCTAAATAAAAACAAGTCTATCATGAATTTTATTTTGACCATTTTTAAAACAACCTATTCAGTGCTATTAGAACCTAGCTCAAGTTTTTACAATTAGTAATTTACAATAGTTCTGTTAATTGCATTTTTCTAATCAGGAAGCTGCTTTTTATAGAACTCGTTTGATATTGTGTCCATATCATCAACAATTCCCTGCCTGTCTATCTCATTTGTATAATATTCTTCATAATCATAATAGCCTCCCATGTCCTGAGGGGTGTCCGATGAGCCGAACTTTACAAGATCATAAAGTTGATCTAATCCTTCAAATTCGTCGTCTTCTCTTTTATTTAAATATTTCCTTCCTAAAGGTGCATCCCATATTAACTCTTCTACTGGTCTTTGTCTATCTAAATCCTTCATGGATATTTCCTTGCTTGTTTCACAATTTATACATAATCTGCTATAAGGTAATGCCTCAAGTCTTTCCTTTCCAATATCCTTTCCGCAAAAATCGCATTTTCCATACGTTCCATCGTATATTCTTCCTAAAGCATCATGTATATCCTTTAACAAATGTTCTTCATGCACTTTGAGTGCATTATTCATCTCTATTTGAAAAAGTTCTGTTGCCATTTCTGCCGGATGATTATCATAATTAGATAACTCATCCGGCTCATTTCCATCTTGTTCGCCTATCCCATAGTCCTTCATAGACTTAATTGTATCCTCAACATCCTTTTCCTGATCCTCGAGCATTTTTTTAAATAACTTCATTTGTATTTCATCCATTTAATGGCTCCTCCTTATAATCGAAATTATTCCATTAACCCATTTGTTAAAATAGTCTAATCAATATTCAAGTTGTAAAGACCATCATGGAAGCATATAAGCATCTAAACATATCGATTACATAGTTCTTCTCTAAATCTTTGTTTGTTAAACAATTTCCCAAATACTAGTGAACGGATTATTTTTTTAAATAACTTTAATATTACGGAATGACTGTTATAAATTTTAGAAATAATGCTTAAATTAATTGAAACTTATTTATTTTATAATATAATAAACTATAGTGAAAATACTGTTTAAAAATATTGTTCACATCATTATGTTTATACAAAACACTAATTTTTATAGGAGGTTTATCATGGAATACAATATCGATATAGGAGTTTTTGGTGGTTCAGGTTTTTACTCATTTTTGGAAAACGTGGAAGAAATCGACTTAGACACACCTTATGGAAAACCTAGTGACAAAATTGCTATTACAACCTATGAAAGAAAGAAAATTGCATTTTTACCGCGTCATGGCAAAAAACACCACCTTCCACCCCATATGATAAATTATAGAGCAAATTTATACGCTATGAAACAGCTTGGAGTCAAAAAAATTCTTGCCCCCACTGCCTCCGGAAGTCTTCAAGCAGAAATTAAACCCGGTGATTTTGTCATATGCGATCAGTTTGTTGACAGAACTTCAGGTCGCAAAGATACATTTTTTGACGGACCGGAGACCAAACATCCAAGTCCCGCTTACCCTTATTGCCCAGAACTTAGAAAATTGGCTATTCAAGCAGGAAAAGACTTAGGCATTACAATTCATGAACAAGGAACGGTAGTCGTAATACAAGGACCCCGTTTTTCCACAATTGCAGAAAGCCGATGGTTTAACAAAATGGGTTGGGACGTAATAAATATGACTCAATACCCGGAATGCTATTTAGCTAGAGAATTGGGGATTTGCTATGCAAATATCGCTTTAATTACCGATTATGATGCAGGTTTAGAGGGTCGTGATGACATTGCTCCTGTTTCTGAAGAGGAAGTATTAAAAGTATTTGCCGACAATAATGAAAAAGTTAAGAAGCTTCTGTTTGAAATAATTAAGAGAATAGATCTTTCAAATGACAACTGTAAATGTTAAGCTGTGCAAAAGAAATAAGTCGTTTTTTTGAAAGGTCAATTGACCAGTTATTTTTAGCAATCACATAAATTTAAACTCAGGAGATAAAAGTATGAGACCTTTGGAATTTTGCAACGGAGTATTAAGACTTATAGATCAAACAAAACTGCCTCTAGAAAACAAAATAGTTGAGCTATCAACTTACGAAGAAATAGCTGATGCTATCAAAACAATGATAGTTAGAGGTGCACCTGCCATTGGAGTTACTGCTGTATATGGAATAGTAGTTGCTGCCAACTCAATTGAAGCCTCCTCAGTGGACGAATTTTTTATTGAGTTAAAAAAAGCATGTGACCTAATTAAAAGTACACGTCCAACAGCAGTAAACTTATTCTGGGCAGTTGATAGAGTTTATAACAAAGCACTTTCGAGTAAGGACAAACCCATAGAACATATAAGAAAAACAATCGAAACTGAAGCCCGGCTTATGGAAAAGGAAGATATTGAGTCTAACAGAGCAATAGGCAAGTTTGGAAATGAATTAATCAAACAAAATTCCACCATACTTACCCATTGCAACGCTGGAGCATTAGCCACCTGCGACTACGGCACAGCGTTAGGAGTCATTCGTTCGGCTCATGAAGCAGGTAAAAACATCAAAGTCTTCGCCGATGAGACACGTCCATATCTTCAAGGCTCAAGACTTACCGTTTGGGAACTGATGGAAGATAATATACCCGTTACACTCATTTGCGATAATATGGCAGGGCATTTCATGAAGGAAGGCCTAATAGATTGTGTAATAGTTGGAGCAGACAGAATTGCTTTAAACGGTGATACCGCAAACAAAATCGGAACATACTCGGTAGCAGTACTTGCAAAGGAAAATAATATTCCCTTCTATGTTGCTGCACCAATTTCCACAATTGATTTTACAATACACTCGGGTGATCAAATCCCCATAGAGGAAAGAAACAGCGATGAAGTTACTCATATTAAAGGTGAGAGAATCGCACCCGAAGGAATAAAAGTAAGAAACCCTGCTTTCGATGTTACGCCAAACAAATATATCTGTGCAATAATAACCGATAAAGGAATCATATATCCACCCTTTGATGAAAATATCATTAAGTATAGGGATGCGTAAAGGTTTATCTCATTGAACACAGATATTTTACTATATTTTTTTCAATACCAAAAGCAATGTAAAATGTCTAGTACAAAATATATAACTAATACTAAAAGCGTGTTGGAGAACTAGCCAACACGCTTTATTACGCTCCTTAGAATGAAATGAAAGGAGTAAAAACGAAGGGGTTCCATTACCCCGTAGTCTTTATTTAAGATCTGATATTGCTCTTTTAATGAGCACTTCATCGTCTATAGTACATTGTATTACCTCACCAATTTCCTTTCGCGGAAGTATAAAAGTGAGTTTATTATCCTTCATTTTCTTATCAAAAAACATCTGATGGTATACCTTATCGACATCTATACCCTCAAGTCGCACCGGAAGTCCAATTTTTTGTAAGGTCCCACGAACCTTCTCTACTATATCCGGTTCAACCATTTCAAGATATTGAGCCATTTTGAATGCAGCTATCATTCCTAATGCCACGCATTCACCATGAAGCAGCTCAAAATTCATAACCGTCTCAATTGCGTGTCCTATTGTATGTCCGAAGTTGAGGTTTGCCCTTAATCCACTTTCCTTTTCATCCTTCTCAACCACATTTCCCTTTATCGAACAGTTTATCTTAGCTAAATACTGCATAACTCCTTCATCAAATGCGAAGATTTTATTTACATTATAATCGATATATTCAAAAAAATCTAAATCCTGAATAATTCCGTGTTTTACTACCTCTGCAAGCCCTGCTTGAAGTTCTCTTTTAGGCAGCGTTTTTAGTGTGTTTACGTTTATATATACAAACCTAGGCTGATAAAAGGCACCGATAATATTTTTGCTGTCATTAAAATCTACTCCAACCTTACCTCCAACACTACTGTCCGATTGAGCTAGTAACGATGTTGGAATCTGAACAAAATTAATTCCTCGTAGAAACGTAGCAGCAGCAAATCCTGTTATATCACCGACTACGCCACCACCTAGAGCCACAAGGGTCGAGTTTCTATCCAATTTTAAATCTATTAAAAACTCATAGATCTCTTTAATGGTATCAAGATTTTTGCTCTTTTCTCCTGCTTGTATGACATATTTATGAATATCACCTTCATAATTGCTTAACGATTGCATACACTCATCAGCTTGGTATTTATCTACATTCGTATCGGTTATAACAACAACTTTCCCATTTATTTTTGCATTATTAAAGCTACTTTTAAGATCACTATAATCCGTTGTTATGTATATTGGATAACTTCTTTCTCTTAAATTTATGTTTAGCTTAATCACCGTCTAGGTCACTCCTTAATACTTGCATACTCAGGCAAACTATTCTCATGATCATCAATTACCAACCGCAACACTTCAAGCTGCGAATGAAGAAGAGCTTCTGCCTTACTCTTATATACATGCAGCTTCTTCTTTGTATCTTCGTACTCAAACTTTATCTTTATGACTTCCTGATTAGCATCATTAATTATCTTTTGAGCTTTTATTTCTGCTTCCTTAATTATGTTTTCAGCCTTCATGTATCCATTTTTCTTTATATCTTCGCTCGTTTGCTGTGCAACAATTAGAGTATTCTGTAAAGATTCTTCAATGTTTTTATAATGTTGTATAGCTTGATTCAAAGTTTCAAGCTTATCCTTAAGGTCTCTATTTTCATGTATATAGGCAGTATAATCCTCTATAATTTTATCAAGAACCTCATTTACCATATCTTCACTATATCCGCGTACACTCTTTTTAAAAGTAAGGTTTTGTAATTCATTGGGAGTGTAATTCATTCCAAACACCTCTTTTATATTAAATAAATTTCTTTAAATATATACTAATCCTGTCCTTTTTTGTGGTTCTGCCAACTTCCTTAAGTACAACCCTGCCTTTTCCTCTTATGGTAATCACATCTCCCTCTTTAACTGCTTTTGCAATGCTAGGCGTGATTTCCCAGTTTAGGTTTACCTTTTCTGCTTTAATATATTCTTGGGTTTTGCTCCGTGATATGCCAAAACCTACACTTGCAACACAATCAAGTCTCAAAGACGCAACTGTTGTTCGTATTTCTTTAACTTTGGGTTCATATGCTGCAAGAGAATCAAGCTCTGCATAATCCACTTCAACTTTTACATTACCAACTTTAACCAAATTGTATTTTATGAAATCAGCAACATCATTTAGTACAATAACCAAACAATGTTCATCCTTAATTAGAATATCTCCAATTTTCTCCCTTTTAATTCCTAACCCCATTAAAGAACCAAGATAATCCCTATGCGAAATATTTCCTCTATGTAGCAGATTTATTTTCAGCACTTTAAAAAGACCGGTTGATTCCGGTGCTTGACTTGTTGGCATATTACTAGGGCAGAAAATTACAACAGACCGCTCTGCCCCTTCATAGCCTCCATAAAATAAATAATTATTAATATTGCTTGAATTAAGACTTACCAACACAACATTTTGCATATGAGGGTCTAAAAAGTCGGTAGTCATCATTTTGTTGGTTTTCTCAGACAAGTACAGCTTATCTAATACTTTTGCAACAATCAACTTATCTTCGCTCTTTGATACCTTTTTTATTATCTCATCTTTATTCATGTAATTCTACTCACCCTATAAAAGTGCTATGAACACACTATATAAAATCCTTCTTACTAAATCAATAAGTAAAAAGGCAATCAAAGGCGATAAATCCAACATAGAATTCCTTCCAAAAGAAGATCTTTCCAGCAACGCTCTTATCGGACTTAGAATAGGCTCTGTAACCTGGTGTAAAAGTACGACAAAAGGATTGTCTCTAGATATATTAGGAATCCATGATAAAACAGCCCTTATGATCAATGCCCATTTTATCACTTCAAGCAGTATATTCAATGCTTCAATAAGCGTAACCATTTAAGTCCTCCATTACTTTGCCCAAGGGAAGGCCGTCTTATTTGACACCTCTCCTTTAAAATCTCCCATAATGTCAACATTATACGGAGCAACGATAAATATTTCACTAGAAACTTTTTGAATAGATCCATCAAGAGCATAAACAGAACCACTTAAGAAATCAATGATTCGTTGAGCAAGATCCTTTTCCAAGCCCTCAAGATTAATTACTATAGGCTTCTTGTTCTTCAAATGATCGCATATATCCTGAGCATCATTAAAGTTTTCAGGCTGTACAACAACCACTTTAAATTGTGCTGACGAATGAATGTTAACAACCTTTCCTGGTGATGTCCTTTTGCTAAAAGTCTGAATAAATTGAGGCTTTTCTTCCTCTTCCTTAACTTCTTCTTCCCTCTCTAAAAATTCATCTTCCTCTTCATCCGTTTCCCATCCAACAAAATTGAGTACCTTATTAAATAATTTTGACATACCAAAATACCTCCTATTTATCTTTTGTATAATGTTCCTATAAATACTGACGTTCTCCAAATAACGCAGTACCTATTCTAACCATATTTGCACCTTCTTCTATAGCTACTTCAAAGTCATTACTCATACCCATAGAAAGATATTCCATATCTATATTATTAATATTTTCCTTTTCAATGTCAATAGACAATTTTCTCAAACCGGAAAAAACATCTCTTACAACTTCGGGATTTGCGGCAAAAGGCGCCATTGTCATTAGTCCTTTTATCCTTATGTTTTCAAGCCCTACTATCCGCCTAACCAGCTCTATAGCTTCGTGTCCAGCCACTCCAAATTTGGTTTGCTCACCGGAAATATTGACCTGTACTAGTATGTTAACTTTTTTACCTATTTTTTTTGCCCTGTCATTTATCTCTGCAGCTAAATTATATCTATCCACCGAATGAATCAATTTGACTTTCTCAATGATATACTTTACTTTATTAGTCTGTAAATGTCCAATTAAATGCCAATTACAATCCCTACTAATTATATCGTATTTTTTTGTCAATTCCTGAACCCTATTTTCACCGAGTTCAGTTATTCCCTCATCAATTGCTCTAAGAATTTTTTCAGGTTCAACGGTTTTTGATACAGCTACTAGTGTGATATCCTCAGGTTTCCTACCGCTTTTAATTGCGGCCTTCTCAATTTTCTTTCTGATAATTTCAAGATTTCTTCTAATATAATCGTAACACTCACTCATCAGTTTATTGTCTGTCCTTCCTCAATATTAATAGGATTAACTATGTAACTTGAATACAAGCTAACACTATAGCCTTTTGTTTCATCTATATTCTTTATAATAGCAAATTCTTCATTTTTTCCAACAACCTCAACCTTTACATATCTTGCACGGTTGGCCTTTACCAAGCAAATCTCTGCTGTGTTGCTTTTCATATCAATATTTGCAAGACTTTTCAAAGGCACTTTAAGACCGCTGTATTGATTTTTTATCAAGTCGATATTTAGCACTCTCAATGCTGCTGTTTCACTAAGGGCATTACTCACTTTCACGCAGAGTATACTCTCTCCTCCCATATTGTTAGACCTATAGAATACATCCCCCGTAATAATTTTGCCAAATTCGTTTAGTTTTATTTTAATAGGGTCATCTACTTTGTATTCTTTCGCTAACTTAGTATCTATACTCATAAGTAAAAAATACTCCACATCGGTTATAACCTTTGCAAAAGGCTTGCCTGCTTCCACACCTATTTCCTCAATATCTTTCTGTATTCCTCTTTCTTCAATACTTTCAATATCCTTTACCGATAACTCGCTTATGCTGTCTATAGTCAGAAAGTCCTCATATCCATCAATCGCATAAGATACAATTCCAGATTTCGATGATTTTATATCCTTTGTATTTGAATTTATACTTCTTTGCAATTTGTTTTTTTCATCAATAAGTGATTGGATATAAGCATCCGGAGTACTTAAGCTACCTGCAATAGTCGCCTTCTTTTGAATTAATCCATCCACTTGTTTTTTTATTTGCGAAGCCTTTAACAATTCGTTGGAATTACCAAATCTTATTATTTCTTTAAGATTTTCCTCAATTTCATTCTCAAGCTTCTTTAAATCATCGGAAAACAGTTCTAAATTCTCATTTCTCTTCTTTTGTGCTTCAATAATTTTGAGGTCTATAGCTTTCAAATCTACAAGCAGTTTTTCCGAAGAACTATTGAGTACAGTAGCTATTCTGTCATTTGCTTTAACCTTTTCACCTTCGTTTATCTCTTTAATGCATTTTCCTCCTATAGGTGAGTTGAGAAGAATTTCCTCCCTAACAATAATAGCTTGCATATTGACTGAATCCTGTATATCACCCATTCTTACTATATCAGTACTGACGTTATTTCCATAAACCCAAAATATTAAAGAAGGGATATATAATAGCAAAAACAAAACTATCAAAATACTGCCAAGCTTTATTCTATTTGTAGCTACCGATTTATTGACTTCAGCCATATTAACCCCCTTCACTTTGTCTCTTTCACTCCGTTCCAAGAGACGTACTAGAAAAGTTCCGGGGCATCGAGCCCCTTCACTTTTGTCTCTTTCACTCCGTTCCAAGAGACGTAATCAATTGTCTGTCAAGCATATTTTGAAGAGCTATCATTATTGCAAGCTTCACATGCTCATAGACTAGTCCTCCCTGCATGTATGCAATATAGGGAGGCTTTATTGGTGCATCCGCACTAAGCTCGATGGAAGAACCTTGAATAAATGCACCTGCTGCCATAATAACCGGGCTGTCATATCCTGGCATGTCCCAGGGTTCAGGAGTAACATACGAATCAACTGGCGAACCCTTTTGAATCCCCTGACAAAACGCTATAAGACTTTCAGGGTTGTTAAACTTAACAGCTTGAATAATATCTCCCCGTAAGTCTGTTGTATCTGGGCTAATTTCAAACCCAAGTCTTTTCATAACGGTACTACAAAGTACTGCACCTTTTAGGCTTTCAGCTACAACATGCGGTGCCATAAAAAGACCTTGAAACATCAAACGGTTATGCCCTAGAGAAGAACCCACCTCTTTTCCAAGCCCCGGTGTAGTAAGTCTGTATGCAGCATTATTTACACAAACTTTAGAACCCACAATATACCCTCCGGTTTCCGCAAGCCCTCCTCCGGGGTTTTTTATAAGTGACCCGGCTGTCAAATCCGCTCCAGCTTCTATCGGTTCACGCTCTTCAACAAACTCTCCATAGCAGTTGTCAACCATAACTACTAAGTCTTTTTTTATACTCTTTATAAATCTAACAGTCTTTTCTATATCCTCTATTAAAAGCGATTGTCTCCATTCATAGCCTCTTGATCTTTGAATAAGCACCATTCTTGTTCGCTCATTTATGCTTTTGCCTATTGAATCTAAATCAGGTTTACCATTCTCCAAAAGCTCAACCTGTGAGTATGTAACACCAAATTCTTTTAGAGAGCCTCCACCTTCACCTCTTATACCTATTACTTCCTCTAAAGTGTCATAGGGCTTACCGGTTACACAAAGAAGCTCATCACCCGGTCTTAAATTGCCATACAAACACAGAGCCAACGCATGAGTCCCAGATACTATCTGATGTCTAACAAGAGCATCTTCAGCCTTAAAAACATCTTTGTACACATTATCTAAGACATCCCTGCCTTTATCATCATAGCCATATCCCGTTGTTCCCGGAAAATGAGTATCACTTAAATTGTTCCTTTGCATTGCTCTTATTACTTTTAACTGATTATACTCCTTTACTGTATCAATCCTTCGAAATTCTTCCTGTACTTCTTCTTGTGCCCAATTGATACACTTTAGTACATTACTATCTATGTTAAATTCCTTTTCCAACAAGTCTTTTATCATATTTACCTTTTCCTCTCACTTTCTGTATCTAACGATGTTTAAAACCAGTATACACAAACACTCTCAGAAACACTATGTAAAATCTGTCATCACTAACTATTTTATCACATAACTTTTTGAATTCAACCATCTTTCTTATGAGTTTCCTTCCAATTTCAGTATCTTCCACTCATAGGGTTTGAATGACTCCTTTATTATCCCCTTATCCAATTTGACAATTGTTTCATGTTTAAGATCCAACGCACAAATCTCTTCCCTATCTATGCATCCTGTATATATCTTTCCGCTAGCTTTAGCATTGGTCGTATTCATAATAACAATTATAAACCCTTTTTGTGTCTTTCTTCCGAAAGTCAATATCCCTTTATCACCTTTTACCTCAAGTGCAATAAATTTGCCCTTTCTTAAGGCCTTATGTTCTTTTCTCAAGCCTATTAAAAAACGATATAGTTTTAACAGCTTCATATTCCATTTATCTTTTTCCCAAATCATAGGATTTCGACAGTCAGGATCTTCTTCACCCTTCATTCCTATTTCATCTCCATAATAAACCATTGGTACACCTACAAAGGTAAATTGAAATACCACAGCAAGTTCAAAACGTTTTTCACAGCCCCTGCATAGACTCAAAAACCGTGCAGTATCATGGGTACTTATAACATTAACCATACTGTTTAGCACCCCAGCTTTATGTTTCATTAAGTATCCTCCTAGCCTTTGAACAAAGACCTCAGAATTTATCGATCTGTATGCAAACAAATCATTAACCAAAGACTTTAGTGGATAGTTTATAACTGTATCAAACTGATCTCCATTTAACCATGAAGACGCTTCATCAAATATTTCTCCAATAAGCACTATTTCCCTCTTTACAGTTTTTAACTCTCTTCTGATATGCCTTAGAAAATCCCGTTCAACCTCATCGGCAACATCAAATCTCCATCCGTCTATTTCAAATTCGCAGGTCCAATATTTCAAAACATTTGTCAGATATTCTACAACTTCCGGATTTGAAGTATTGAGTTTAGGCATACCGCCAAAGAAAGAAAAACATTGATAATTAGGTTTTGGGTAATTTGTGATGGGAAATGAATCTATATAAAACCAATCTTTATATAGTGAGTTCTGTCCATTGACAGAAACATCTCGGAAGGCAAAGAAATCCCTTCCCGTGTGATTTAAAACAGCATCAAATATAATTTTTATATTTGATGCATGGCATAATTCAATAAACTCTTTCAACTGTGCTTTGTTACCAAATACAGGATCCAATTCATAATAATCACTTATATCATATCTATGATAGGATTCAGACTTAAAAACAGGATTGAGATAAATACAGTTAACTCCAAGTGCTTTTATATAATCAAACTCCGATATCAACCCACTGATATTTCCTCCATAAAATGCTCCATCTACATTTTCAAAACTACCTTTTCTCTTAAATCTATCAGGAAATATCTGATATATTACGCTATTTTCAAACCATTCCATACCCTTAACAATATCCGTACTGCATATACAAGAATAAGAAAAGTGCCCCCCTGCTGGCCTACACTTGTGAAATCCGCTTTGATTGAACCAAATGGCTTCATAGGCATCTTCCAGATAAAACATGTACTTGACCCTTTTAATCCCAGTACAAATTCTAGCTTCATAATAGTCAAACAACTCATCAGAAACCTCTTTATTCATTACTATCTTTCCCTTAACGGATGAATCATATTTTTCTTCATAATACAAAACACAAACCAACATTTCATTTTTGCATGTTCTTATTCTTATCAAAAGTTCAGAGTCATTCAATGGGTATGCATATTCACTATATTGTTTGTGATATATAGCTTCCTTTAACATTTATCCTCACTACACCTCTAAAATATCTTATAATACTATAATAACACAACCCGCCCAGCAATTGAATATCTCCCGATTCACAACCCTTGAATTTTTTCTTTGCTTATATTAATATTCAAAGGAAAGGTGATGGGTCATGATAATAAAACATATTGTTGAAAGTACCGATAACGGCAAAGTCGTAAAATATATACTAAAAAACAGAATGGAGATTTCCGAGAGATTAATAAAAAAACTCAAATATCAAAGCAAAATACACCTTAACCAAAAACCCGTTTTTGTCAATGCAATAGTTACAGAAGGGGATGTTATTGAGGTGGATATTGAATATAATGAAGAGGTGGAGGATTTGCTTCCTCAAGATATTCCTATAGATATTATCTATGAGGATGATTGCCTAATTGCCATAAACAAAGTATCCGATATTGTTGTCCACCCTACATGTCTTCATCTTGACGGAACTCTTGCTAATGCTGTCGCCTATCACATGACAAAAAAAGGCATAATTAAAAAAATACGACCAGTTATTAGGCTCGATAGAAATACCTCTGGCATAATAATATTTGCCAAAAACTCTTTTACTCAAGAATTTCTCATCCGTCAAATGAATAACAATACTTTTCTAAAAGAATACATAGGTATCGTAAATGGCAAGGTAAAAAGTACAAAGGGTACTATTAATCTTCCCATAGAACGTAAAGACGGAAGCATAATGTTAAGGCAGGTTTCGCCTTCCGGAGACAAATCGGTGACACATTTTGAAACACTAGAAATCCTAAAACAATTTTCTTTTCTAAAGTTCCGTTTAGAAACTGGAAGAACACATCAAATAAGGGTTCACTGTCAAGCTATCGGACATCCCCTATTAGGAGATACCCTATATCCCTACTTGCCTGTTTCACAGCCTCTAAATATTAGAAATCTTATTGAAGAGGATAAAGTAATATACGAGATAGGTAATGATATTTCCACCAATCCATCTACTATTACCCAATGTACAAATTATTCTCAATTAACTGATATAATTGAAAGACAGGCACTTCATTCCTATCGAGTAGAATTTATTCATCCAATAACCAAGAAAACTATACAACTAATTGCACCAATTCCAAAAGACATTAATTATGCTCTGGAAATATTGAGAAAATAATCGCCCACTTATTTACATCTTTTAACATTGGTGTTATTATAATATTTGTTTTCCAACATATCCAAGGCCACAAAAGCGCCCTGATAAGGATGTGTAAACATATCCGAAACTTCAACTATAACAATAAAATGGAGGGAGTCTTAAGTGGAAATTCTCAAAGACAAATACACTATAACTGAACTAAGCAACCGGTTAGGAGTAACCGACCATGCTTTAAGGTATTATGAAAAAGAGTTTAATATGCACGTTCCAAAGGACAGCAGAGGCAGACGCTATTATACACCTGAGTATGCTAATATCATGTTTCAGATTAAGAGTATGAGGGATGATGGTCTTGAAATTAAGGCTATTAAGAAAATTCTCCAGTCTGAAAATATCATAAATGAACCTCCGCCTGTTGTGAAGGATAATGCTTTTAATATTCTAACTCCTGTTAACTCAAACGAAAATGTGTTAGACTTCAAGATTTTTTTTAATGAATTTGGAGAAAAACTCACGAAAACCTTTTCAACAGAAATAACCACTGCTAAAGAGCAGATAAACAAAGAGATCACTCAAACTAAGCTAGAACTCGGAGCTTGTATGGATAATAATTTAAGAAAAATCGAATGTAAATTGGATAAACATTTCGAGAATATAGATCACTCTTTGGGATTATGGCGTGAAAAAAATAAAGGAGGCTTTTTCAGCCGCCTTTCAAGGGCAATGTCAAGAAAAAAATCAATTTAATTCACCTAATTTAGGGAGCGTAATGCCCCCTAAATTAGGTGGTTTATTGAGAATTATCTTGTTTTAATCCACTGGAAATCCTAGCTTCTTCATGACCTTAATGAGTTTTTGAGTATTTATAGGTTTAGAAGCGTACGCTTGACATCCTGTTTCAAAAGAATCGAATACATTTTTCACATCATTAAGAGCAGTAGTCATAATTATCTTAACCATATTCTTTTCATCAATTCCCTTCTCCTGCTCTAACTTCCGAATTGTTTCTAAAACCTTTATTCCGTCCATCTTAGGCATCATAATATCAAGGCACACAAGATCATAGGGTATTCCTTCTTCATGTGCTAAGGAAAATGCTTCTATAGTCTCTGCCCCGTCAATAGTCATATCACATTCTCCATAACTAGATAAAAACTTGGACAAAAACTTCCTACTGGCAAAATCGTCTTCTGCAATAAGTATTCTCATTTTTTACACCTCTCTAGTTATAAATTTCACTTTTGGTAATTCTAACAACAACTGGTTAATATGTATCTTAAGAAACTCAAGTTTTGTTAGGCTTGGGCTATTATCTACTAATGATTCTGCCCCCTTACGTTTTTGCCTCTTTCTCTTCGTTCGAAAGAAGCGTAAGTATGTTAAAAAGGCTTTCAACTTTTTCAATATTATTTCTTCTTGCCATAAGCTGTATTTTAAAAGCCAAACTCTTTACTTTGTCATTTTCCTTTCGTATAGCAATATCTTTAATCAAGGAGGCTGCCTTTTCTATTAACACCATATTTTTAGTTTGAATTGCCTTGTGTAAATTGTCCATATACTTACTATAATTATTTTTACTTTCCTCCTCTAAACCTCCTTCCGCACTTTTATCAGCTTGTCCATAAGTATTAATTTCATAAATATCAACTTTGTCTGATTTTTGCTCTAAATCTCCAATATAGTATTCCTCGTTTAGTTTTTCTCCATCTTTATTATTTTTAATTGAAAGCAATACTGTAAATGTAAAAACACTCCCTTTGTTCTTTTCGCTTTCAACATAAATTTCTCCACCCATCATTTCAACAAGCTGCTTAGTAATAGCAAGTCCTAATCCTGTACCACCATATTTTCTTGTTATAGAGCCATCTACTTGGCTAAAGCTTTTAAACAGTCTTTTCATCTCATCCTTGCTAATACCTATTCCAGTATCGGATACTTCAAACTTTATCAAAACTTTTTCATCAATCTGCCTAACAACACTTGCTCGAATGTCCACACCACCAAAATCAGTAAACTTAACAGCATTAGATATAAGATTGTTCAACACTTGCTGAAGTCTTATAGGATCTCCTGTAACAAACCTAGGTATATCACCCTCTATCTGACATTTATACTTAAGGTCTTTTTCCCTGATTTTGAACAAATGTGTCTTAAAAGTATCGTCTAGAAGCTTGTACAAATCAAATTGTATTGTATCTATAGTCATTTTTCCTGCTTCAATTTTCGAATAATCCAAAATATCATTTATAACGCTCAATAACATATCTGCACATGAATTGACAATATTTAAATTTTCCCTTTGATCTTCCGAAAGTTCAGATTGTAAGGTTAAATTAGTCATTCCTATTATGCCGTTTAAAGGAGTTCTAATCTCATGACTCATATTAGCCAAGAACTCACTTTTTGATCTGCTTATAGCTTCTGCAGCTTCCTTAGCTATCCTTAGATTCTCTGTAACTTGCCTTTTTTCAGTAACATCAGTACAAACACCTATAAATCCTGCAAAATCATCCTCTAAATTTGAAAAAGGTCTTCCTTCGTTAACAATCCATCTATATTCACCATCAAATCTTCTTAAGCGAAACTCTATCTCATAAGCTTTATGCTCTAATAGTGCTTTTCTATAAATGTATTCAAAATGCTCAACATCGTCAGGGTGCATATTTTCAATCCATCCTCCATTTAATTCCTCCTCCATTTTTCTACCAGTAAACCTAAGCCAAGTCTTGTTAAAATAGTTAATCACTCCATCCTTTCCCGATCTCCAGATTGACGCAGGAAACTCTTCAAATAAAGTAATATAGAAATTTCTAGACCAACTTAAAGCCTCCTCAACTCTCTTTTTAGAGGTAATATCTTCTACTAATACAAGTGCACATTCCTCATCATCTATTATTATAGGTACAGCATTTATGGATACCCATATGATCTCATTCTTGTCTTCAAGCCTTAAGGGATAGTTAAATTCATGGCGTTGAATTTCAGCCTTATTCACAATAATATTGTTTATAGCCCTTTGAAATTTACAATTACGGCATTTAGCCCCCATACCACATCCCTTATCACATATATTACCGCAGTCCTCATTATAATCTCTAAAATTTCCACAACAAATTGCCTCTCCCACTCGTTTGCCAATAATACTTTCTTTTGTTTTTCTTAATATATTTACAAACAAAGTATTTGTCTTTTTAATATATCTATGTCTGTCCACAATTAACATACCTACTGGTGCAGTATCAAATATAGTTTGGAGTTTTTTCTGCTCATTAGCCAGCTTATCTTCATACTTCTTTCTTTCGGTTATGTCTTCAGAAATACCCAACCAGTTTGTAATACTTCCTTCTGTGTTTCTTATAGAAGAAATAGCAGCTAATTGCCATGTTATTTCTCCATTCTTCTTTTTTAAATTGAATTCTCCATGCCATTCGGTATTTTTCTCGGTATCTATAAAATCAATAATCTCTTTTTTGTTTACAAAGTCTGAAAAAGATTTTTCTTTTGCTTCTTCTATAGTACAACCGGTTACTTCTAAAAATTTCGGATTTGCATATTCTACTTGCCCTTGTGCATCTGCTACCAATACTAAACTTGGACTTTGCTGTACAACCATCGATAGTTTCCTAAGCTCATGCTCATTCTCTTTGATTCTTGTAATATCTCTAAATACTACAACCACTCCAATTATATTATCTTCAGTATCTCTAATAGGAGCAGAACTTGCAGACACATACATTTCTTTGCCTTTCTTTGAAAGCAAAATAGTGTTTTCTTTAAGCCCTAAAGAATAGCCCTCTGCCATTACTCTTTCAAAAGGACTTTGAGCACGGTTTCCTGTGTTTTTATCGAATATATTAAAAACCAAATCTAAAGGCTTACCAATAGCTTCTGTACTACTCCACTGTGTTATATTAATAGCAGACTTATTTAGCATTTTTATATTTCCATGCTGATCGGTAGTAATAACTCCATCGCCTATACTTTCAAAAGTTATTGCTAAACGTTCCACTTCTTCTACCAGTTCTCGTTTAAAAGAATCCTGTGCTCTTTTCTTCTTGATAGAAGATAATTCTTTATACACAATTAACCCTAAATAGTCTAAATCCTCTTTAAAGCAAAAACTGTCAAAGCCTTCTTTTAAAATACTAAAAGCATCAGGATAATTGTCTTTATCCAAAATAGCTATAAACGGAATATTTCCAACAGCCTCTTTGCAGGATAAAAAAATTTCCTGATAAGAAACCTCAGAACCTACGTCAAATAAAACCATGTCATACTCATTTAGCTCTATAGAGGTTTTAAAAGCATAAACATCTATTACACTTTTTATTGAAAACTCAAAATCAGTTTGTTTTAATGCCTTTTCAACTTTATCTGTTAATCCCTCATCCATTCCTACTAACAAAAGCTTTTTACCCAAAATGCCACCTCATCTTCAACTAATCTAAAGCATTGAAAAAACAGTTTGGGTTACAGAATCTAGCGAAACTTGCTTCTCAACTGCACCAATATCATAAGCTACTTTCGGCATTCCATATACAACACAAGACTGTTCATCTTGTCCTATAGTGCGGGCACCACTTCGTCTCATAGACAGCAACCCCCTTGCACCATCTCCTCCCATGCCTGTAAGTATTATACCTATCGCATTTCGCCCTGCTACCTTTGCGACAGACTCAAACAGGACATCTACCGAAGGGCAATGTCCATTTACCTTTTCTCCTTTAAAGCATTCGACAGAGTAAATACTACCAATCTTTTTAATTCTCATATGAAAATCCCCAGGAGCTATAAGTACTCTTCCAGGTAGTATTCTATCACCGTTTTGAGCTTCTTTAACCTCCATTAGGCATGAATTATTCAATCTATCAGAGTACATTCTTGTAAAAACCGGTGGCATATGCTGTACAATAACTGTTCCTGGAATATCCCTCGGCATGGTTTTTAATACACTGTATATAGCTTCCGTTCCTCCTGTTGATGCTCCTATAGCAAGTATCTTCGCTGTTTCATGCCTTTCATTCATCACGATTTTTTTATTTGCTTTTATCTCAGTCTTCCATTTTCCAACTTTTGCGGTAGATGCGATTTTTATCTTGATAATAAGCTCATTTATAAACGACTGCAAACCCACTTGACTTCTCATGTTCGGTTTTGTAACAAAATCTACTGCTCCTGCATTCAAAGCGTCAAACACATTGTCGCTTACAGCACTTACAACTACAACAGGGATCGGATATTGAGGCATTAGTCTCTTCAAAAACTCAATTCCATTCATCTTAGGCATCTCAACATCTAGCGTCATAACATCCGGTTCATATTCTAATATTTTGTCCCTCGCACTATATGGGTCATATGCAGTAGCAACAACTTCAATTGCAGAATCCTGAGCAATTCCCTTAGCCAGTGTTTCTCTAACAAGAAGGGAATCGTCAACTATCAATACTCTAATTTTTCTCCTAAAACTTGTTCTTTTATGCTCCATGTCAACTATTCCTTTCTATATACTGCTGGCATTACGTATTTGTATTTTGTCTCTTCTCTATTTAAGGATTCTGAATGCCCAATAAAGAGATACCCACCTTGCTCAGTATGCTCATAGAATCTATTGACCAGATCTCTTTTTGTATCCGCATCAAAATAGATCATTACGTTTCTGCAAAAAATAACATGAAACTTTTTCTTAAAAGGTAAACTAGTATTCATAAGATTAAATACTCTATATATTACTTCTTTTTTTATACTATCTGCAATAACACTATTTTCATTGTCAAACCTAGTAAAATACATATTCCTCCACATCTTTGGAATACTCTCAATACTTTCATTATTGTAAACACCCAATTTTGCTTTATTAAGCACTTTTGTAGATATATCAGTTGCCAGTATTTTTGTGTCCCAAAGGATTTTTTCATTTCCAAAATAATCTGCAATAATCATGGCAAGAGTATAGGGTTCTTCTCCTGATGAACACCCAGCACTCCATACTCTAAGATCTTTAGTGTCTTTCAATTTATTGTGCCAATATGGAAGTGCATTAGTTTTGAAGTATTGAAAATGCTCCGGTTCCCTCATAAAATACGTATGATTGGTAGTAATCTTACTAACGAGGGTTTTTACAGCTTCACCGCTTTTGTCTTGCATCACATAATCAATGTACTGCGAAAAACTGCTAAAAGCCTTTTCAATTAATATATTTTGAAGTCGACCAACAACCAATGCCTTTTTTTTCTCACTCAAGTTTATCCCATAATTTGTCTTTATATAAGCTGAGAGTTTATGAAACTCTTTATCTGTAATAGTTAGCATAGCATTCACCAATCTACCTTTATTGTGTAATTTTCGCCAAACTATCGCAATCTTCATCACTTAATAGCTTACTACAATCCAACAAAAGTTTTACTTCATCGCCCACTTTTCCTATTCCTTTAATATACTTGTTACTAAAACCCGTATTTGCATCAGGAGGAGGTACAATATCATTTTCAGTTATTGATGTTACTTCTGAAACACTATCTACAATAAGCCCTACAGATATATCTTCTATGTCCACGACCACAATGCAGGTCCTGTCATTATATTCTTTAGCTTCCTTTTTAAACCTTAATCTAACATCCAATACAGGAATTATCTTACCTCTAAGGTTGATTATCCCTTTGATGTAACTTGGAAGTTCAGGAACTTCGGTTATTTTTTGTATGTTTATTATTTCAGTTACATATTTTATCTCAATACCATAAAATTCTTTTCCTATTGCAAAGGTCAAGTATCTTCCTTTTTGAGTATCTTCAACAAGTTCTTGTATTTCATTAATTACTTCACTCATTTTTTATCCCTCCATTTTTTTATTTACATTATTTCCATTAAGCTATTTCATAAGCAACTTATTGAATTATGTCATCAATATCTAGTATAAGACTTATATCTCCATCACCTAAAAGAGTACATCCAGCTATTGCATTAACCTTCTTAATGTACTTAGGTAATGCTTTCACAACAACCTGTTGTTCTCCTAAAAGTTCATCGGCAAAAATACACCTTCTTTTTCCTTCGCTTTCAAGCATAATCATAATACCCTCATTAAAATCTGTAACCTCAGTGTCAATCCCAAAACGCCTGTGTAACCTTACAACAGGATAACATTCTCCTCTTACCATTATCATTTCATTTCCATTCTCATCTTCGATTACTGCTTCATTCTTTACTCTGAAAGACTCTAATATCGCGATAGTTGGAATGGTGTATTTATTGCACCCAACAGCTATAATCATTCCATCTATAATTGCCAAAGTCAGCGGGAATTTTATTAAAAATGTCGTTCCCTCACCCGGTATACTATCAATTTGCACCGAACCGCCAACCATTTCAATATTTTTTGTGACTATATCCATCCCCACTCCACGTCCAGAAAACTCTGTAACATTTTCCTTTGTAGAAAATCCAGGTAAAAAAATAAAGGAATATATCTCACGGTCTGTCAGCTCTGCTTCTGGTTTATGAATAAGACCGTTTACTCTCGCTCTTTCTAGAATTTTTTCTCTATTCAAGCCTTTTCCGTCATCTTTTACAATTATCCACACTTCTCCGCCAGCATTTCTTGCTTCTAAAACCAGTTTTCCCGTTGGATTTTTACCTTTTTCTAGTCGTTCATCCGACCTTTCTATACCGTGGTCTATCGAATTTCTTATTAAATGTATCAAAGGATCGGTTATACGTTCTATTATGTTTTTGTCAACTTCTGTTTCTTCGCCGATTATTTCAAGTTCAACCGATTTATCTAGCTTTTTACTCATATCCCTGACTATTCTATTCATCTTCTGAAAAGTCATTGACAAGGGTACCATACGTATAGACATTACAATATCCTGAAGTTCACCTGTTATTTTATTAAGCTGCCTTGCTGCCTTACTAAAGTTATTTAAGGTAAGCCCTTTTAAATCAGGATTTTGAGTAACCATTGCTCCTGAAATAACCAATTCACCCACCAAATCCATAAGCAAATCAAGCTTTGCTATATTAACACTTATAACGCTCTGTTTTCCTACAGTTTTTAACTGCTCCTTCACATTTTCCAGTGAAGCTTTACCAGATTCAGACTTTTTATCAAAATCCTTAATTTGCTCTTCATTAATATCATCGAGCACAATATTCTTTTTCTCAGTATTTGACTGTGCTTCCTTTTGTTCAACATCTATCTCTTTATTCTCAATAAATTCAAACCCTTCTAAATCATCATCGGTTAAGAAAACCTGTAAATCCTTTAAGAGAACAGTATGATAAAGTCTATCCTTAACCTCATCTAATCCTAAATCAGTTTTAAAAACCACTTTAAATCCTTTATCTCTAATCGTCTGGACACTGTCGCTATTCTCCATAACGTCTTCTGGAACATAACTTATTATCTCTGCTACACTCTCTAAATCATGAACTACTGAAAAAGCCCTTATATTTTCCATTTCACAGCCATCTTCAAAAAATATAATCGCCTCATATTTGTTTGTCATAAGCTTTTGAGTATTCTTACTTGAGCTTATATAGTACTTTTGTTCCACATTCTCATGGGACTCTTTAGTCCATTCCTTTTTTGCTTCATATTTCGCATTATCAGATGAAGGGTTTGAATTCTTCAAATGCTGAAGATATTCTAATGCTTTTTCTTTTAACTGTTCTGAATTCCCATCAGGTTCAAGACCACTTTCAATCTTTGCTGTTTCAGCTTTTATAAAATCTACGCCTTCAAATACTATGTCAATTATTTTCGAAGGTTCAACATTTTCAGGTCTTTCTTCCCTTAAGTAAAAGAACAAATCCTCCATTGAATGAGCCAATGTTGATATATTGTCGAATAACATCATTGCTGCAGAACCTTTAATGGTATGCATAATTCTAAAAATTTCATTAATTGAAGCTTCAAATCCAGCTCCCTTTTCAAAACTTAAGAGTGCCTGCTCCAATTGATCTATTAACTGATAGGTTTCAAATATAAACATCTCAAGCATAGGCTCACGGTCCATATTGTCGGTCAAAACATATCACCTCTATTCAATTATTAGTCTTACATGTGAGAATTATTAGAGCTTTGCCAAAGTTTCAATAACATAATCTTCCTTAAAGGGTTTTACAATAAATCCTTTTGCTCCGGATATTATAGCTTCTTTTACAAAGCATTCCTGACCCATTGAAGATATCATGATTATTTTTGCATTAGGATCATATTCTTTTATCATCTGAACAGCTTTGATTCCGTCACAAATAGGCATAGTTATATCCATTGTAACAATATCCGGGTTCATTTCCTTATACTTGTTTACAGCGACTAAACCATTTTCTGCTTCACCTACAACCTCGAAACCATTTCTTTCAAGCATCATTCTTAAAGAAGTTCTCATAAATGTTGCATCATCAGCAACAAGAACTTTTTTCATATTTTTCACACTCCAATGCAAAATATATTTTCAATTATTCATCGGTATAAAACAGAATTTTCTAAATAGAAATTTTTTGTTTGAAGTTTTTAAAAACTTTTATTATACTTATATAAGGTCATTTTCCTATACTATTTACTGATCATTTGTGCTATTTATACAGATATTTCATGAATAGACTAAAATAATTACAATAGAGGTATTAATTTATGCTAAATTTTCTTGGAATTGGTAGTGCATTCAACACAGTTTTAGGTAATACTAGTGCTTTTATTAAAAATAAATCCAGCCTTTTTCTAATTGACTGTGGCAGCACGGTATTTAACAGAATACAAAAACTTGATTTACTAGCTGATATAAGGAGCTTATATATTACTATAACACATACACATCCCGATCATATAGGGAGTCTTGGAGAACTTATACTATATTCCCACTATTATTTAAATCATAAGCCTAAAATATTCTTTCCAAATAGTTCTCTTTTGGCTTCTATACTTACTAATATGGGTGTTGATAGTGAATTTTATGAACTAATTTCAAAACCTAGCACCCAAATATTTGATGAAAACTTAAACACTGTTGATTTAACTTTTATTCAGTCCTCCCATGTTAAAAAAATACCTTCATATAGTATAATCCTTAAGTATGGTGTTCAAATAATTTATTATAGCGGTGATTCATATCAGATACCTATATCAATTATAGAAGGTCTTGAAAAGGAATATATAGATATTTTATATCAAGACACTTGTGGTTTAGATTATGAAGACAATCCTCACCTATCCCTAAATAAACTTGCAGAATGCATCAAGCCACAACTTAGATCTAAAATATATTGCATGCATGTGGATCAACAATTTGACAAGTCTAAAGCCATAAGCTTAGGATTTAACGTTAGTGAGTTGGTTGAAGGTTTATAAGGTTAAGAAACATAAAAACTGTTATAAAATAAAAATCAATTAAGATAGAAATTTTATAACAGTTTTTTTTTGAATTCCAAATATTCATTTGAATTAGTAAACAAGTCTAAAATCATTTTGGAGGAATAATCTAATTTGCTATTTTCATTTCAAGCCTTAACTTATCTGCTACCATTGCAATAAACTCAGAATTTGTTGGCTTGCCCTTTCCAAGATTGACGGTATATCCAAATAACGAATCTATTGTATCTACCTGTCCTCGGCTCCAAGCAACCTCTATAGCATGTCTTATGGCCCTTTCAACCCTACTTGGAGTTGTGTTATATTCTCTAGCTATAGAAGGATACAATAACTTTGTAATTGAGTTAATTACGTCAAGATCTTTTACAACCATCATAATCGCATCCCTTAAGTACTGATATCCCTTTATATGAGCTGGAACACCAATTTCATGCATAATACTTGTAACTTCGACTTCAAGATTTCTAGGTTCAGAAGATTGATAAGGCTGTTTAAAATCGTGTCCTTTCTCCGACCTTATTACATTAGATTGAGTAACATTTTTAAGCTGACGAATTCTAGAAACTAAAACATCCATGTCAAAAGGCTTCACAACATAATATTCAGCTCCTAAAGCTAAAGCTCTTTGAGTAATTTTATCCTGCCCTACAGCAGATAGTATTATAAATAATGGTCTTTTACTGATAGGGGTAGAACCAATCTTTTCTAATACACCCAAACCGTCTAAATGCGGCATAATAATATCTAAAATAGCTATATCAGGCATTTTTGATGTTATTAGATCAAAAGCTTCTATCCCGTCTCTAGCTACTCCAACAACTTCAATATCATTTTGGTTGTTAAGATATTCATAGAGTATATCACCAAATTCCCTGTTATCATCTGCAATAACTACTTGTATTTTTTTTGAAGACAATTTTATTTCCCCCTTAACTTTTGTAGAAACTTTTACATTTCATAATTATATTATATTTACCATTCGACAAAATTACAAGAACTATTATGCTATTTTTTAACATTTTTATGTTTCCATATCCAGAATAGAGCATTAATATATACATTAAAAGACTTGCTATAACTACCTTTTTCTTTCTTTATCTAAAACAAATATATTATTGTTTTACAACATAAAAATTTCCCGGAAATCCAACAAATTTCCGGGAAATATATGTTATATATTTAATATAAGCTGATTTAGGAAGCATTATCAAGACTATGTTGCTGACTATCAACAGCATTTTTTAGCATATTTTCAATAAATATTCCGTATCCCCTTGTTGGGTCATTAACAAGCACATGGGTTACTGCTCCTATCAACTTGCCGTTTTGAATAATAGGACTTCCTGACATTCCCTGAACTATTCCACCGGTTTTTTCTAAGAGCTCATTGTCCTTAATTTTTATAACCATTCCCTTTTGCTTGTTTGAAGGTTTTTGTGAAATCTTTTGTATTTCTATTTCATACTCTTCTATGGCTTTCCCATCAATATTTGCCAGTATTACAGCACTTCCAAGTGCAACTTCATTCCTTAATCCTACAGGATATAATTTATTTGGAAACTTACTTAGCATATCCTTATTTAGTATCCCATATATGCCATAAGGACTGTTTTTTCTAATAATTCCTAATTCTCTACGTTCTTCAATGAGCACACCTTTTAATTCACCAGGATTCCCAGATCGCCCTTTAATAATTGTCAAAATACTTGATTCAACAATTTCTCCATTTTCCACCGGCATAAGTGCACCTGTATCAATATCAGTAATTCCGTGACCTAAAGCCCCAAAGGCATTGTTCTTAGGATCGTAAAAGGTTAATGTTCCAATTCCTGCAGTACTGTCCCTCACCCACATTCCTAAATGATACTTATTATCTTCAACAGACTTTATGGGTTTTATTGTTACAACACAAGTTTTATTGTCTCTCTTATATTTTACTTTAATGTCTTCCCCATTACTTTGATCTATTTCTTCTATCAAAGCCTCTGTACTATTAATATTCTTTCCATTAACTGCAATAATCAAATCCCCAGCCTTGATTCCTGCTTTTTTTGCAGGTAATTCTTTTTTCCCTTCAAGAGTTTCGATGTCCGACATTCCAACTACAAGAATCCCTTCAATTTTAAGCTTAACTCCTATTGTATTTCCACAGGCAACAACTTCGTGATACGGTACCACATCCACCTGTACTGTTTTTATAGGTATAAAACCTAGAATACTCATGCTTATATTTACTGTACCTAACCTTTGAGGTTTTATTAAAATAGGATTTATCAATTTAACCAAGCTATTTTTCTTAGATTTATTATTTTCAAGCCTAATGATATCGTTCTTGTCTGCTTGTATATCAACAAAAAAAGGACTTTCCAGATTATATACATATTCCTGACTTTCAAATATTATTAATTGATTTGGTAAATCAAGTATTACTCTTATATATGTTATTGCCATTATTACAAAACAAATTAAAAGGAAAATACCTAGTTTTCCCCTCGTTGATTTTACATGTTTCACGGCGATTCACTCCCCTGATGTCTTTTTATGTTGACTAGCCCATAATCTTTAGACCGTTTCAAAAGTAATTTATGAAATAATCAGGATATAAATTTCTACTTAAAACGCTAATCATAAATTAACCTAATATAAACTTATTTATTCAGCCAAAAACTGCATCAATAATGCGAACACTTTGAAGTTACATAACAGGTTATTTACAGGATTCTTCCATAATTCAAAATCAAACAAAAAAACCGATGTTTCCTAATGGAATTCATCGGTTCTTGACTTATAACTTTAAAACCCTTTATCTCGCTATTTTTTTTAATTAATCTTATTCTCACTCTTATATTTCCTCGCATATTCAATCATTTCTTCAGCATGCTTTATTGTAATGTCGGAAATATTCGTGCCACCTATAATTCTTGCCACTTCATNTTTTACCTCATTATCATCAAGTTTTCTAACCTTTGTGCTTGTACTACGGCCATTTACAGACTTTTCTATATAATAGTTATTATCAGCCATACAAGCAATTTGTGCTAGATGAGTAACCGAAATAACCTGATGGTTTTTTGATATATAAGACATTTTTTCGCCCACTTTCTGGGCTGCTTTCCCACTGACTCCTATGTCAATTTCATCAAATATTAGGGTGGAAATTTTGTCTACATTAGCAAGAATGGTTTTTATAGCTAGCATAATACGCGACATTTCTCCTCCAGAAGCTATCTTTGCTAAAGGCTTAAGGGGTTCACCCGCATTTGTAGAAATTAAAAACTCAACCCTATCCAAACCATTATGATTATATCTTCTATCCCCGCTTTCATTAGTGCTCTCGTCAAACTCAATATTAACTCTAAGCCTTGCATTTTTCATTTCGAGATCCTGTAATTCGTACCCAATCTTTTCCTCTAGTAGCTTTGCAGCTATTTTCCGTTTTGAGCTTATATTTTTAGCAATCAAAAAGAGTTCTCCCTCTGCCTTTTCCAAGTCATCTCTTAGCTTATTAACAAGCTCTTCATTATTTAGTATTTCATTAAGCTCAAGTTGTGCATTCTCCATAAATTCTTTAATTTTTTCTATGGAATCTCCATACTTCTTTTTGAGCTTAAAAATCAAATCCAACCTTTCTTCAATCTGCTCTAGTAATTCGGGATCATATTCGACTTCATCCCTTTTATTACGAACTTCACAAACAATATCTTCCAACTCAAAAGATATGCCCTCAAGCCTTTTTGTCAATTCAAAATAACTTTCATCTAACTTTGATATATCTCCCATAATAGAAACAGCTTCTCCTATATTATCCGAAGCCGATTTCTCAGTTTTGCTTCCTACACCAATCAATTCGTATATTTTAGACAAAGTAGCAATGATTTTCTCTGAATTTTGAAGAATTGTTCTCTGCTTATTTAACTCCTCTTCCTCATTAGCTTTAAGCTTTGCCTTTTTAATTTCGTCAATCTGAAATTTCAAAAAATCTATTTTCCGCTCTCTATCATTTTTATCTCCCGAAAGAAGTTTTAATCTATTTTTTATTTCACGATATTTATTCAAGCTATCACTATATTTATTCTTTAACTCATGTATACTTTCGTCACCAAAGGAATCGAGCAAATCTATATGACTGTCTGTACGTAGTAATGACTGGTTATCATGCTGTCCATGGATGTCTATAAGCAGCTCTCCTATATGTTTAAGCATTGACACTGTTGCAATTTTACCATTAATCCTGNAACTGTTTTTACCACTTAGGGTAAATTCCCGGGAAATAATCAGTGTTCCGTCTTCTTCAGGCTCAATTCCGTATTCATCAAAGAAGCTTTTTAGCCTATCATCATCAATTATAAATACAGCTTCAACTACAGCCTTATCCTTACCTGCTCTGATTAAATCCTTAGAAAGCCTTTCACCTAATATAGCTTTTATTGAATCAATAATTATAGATTTACCTGCACCCGTTTCGCCAGTTAATACATTCAAACCCTCTCCAAGCTCAATTTCAATCTTATCAATAATAGCTATATTTTGTATTTGTAATTGCTGAAGCACGAATATCACCTCACATTTTCAATTAATAAAAGCCCGATTATCACTTTAATCTTATCGCCTTATCGTGCGGACTTTATAAAATACAAATTCCTATACTCTAAAGAAATATAAAACAAGCATTCTCAGCCCTTTTAACTAGAAAAGGGGAAATTTTACAGTTCCTAAAGGTTTATTTATCCTCTGCACCCATCTTTGCCATTTTATTGAATTTATCCACAAGTTCCTCTGCGATTTTTTCCGCTCTGCATACTATCATTACAGTATCATCACCAGCTATTGAGCCGACGATTTCGGGCCAATTCAAAGAATCTATTGCTGAGGCTGAAGCCTGAGCCATACCAGGTAGTGTTTTAACAACTACTATATTGTTGGCATAGTCACTTGAAGTATAGGATTCGGTAAAAATAGTCATAAGTCTGTTATAAACTACATTCTCGGTTTTTGCAAAAGGTGCATATTTATAACGCCCGTCTTCCGACATGACCTTAATCAATCTAAGCTCCTTTATATCCCTAGATATTGTAGCTTGTGTAACATCCATTCCAATAGCTTTAAGCCTATCTGCTATTTCTTCTTGGGTTTCAATTACTTCTGATTCTATTATCTCCAAAATCTTTGCCTGTCTATTATATTTCATGCTATTTTATTTTTTCTCCTCTATCATATATTTTGCTTCTTAATACATCAAAAAAATTCCTATCGCTTAACCTAATCATCTTCAAAATATGGGAAGATTTCTTTGTAATTATTTTATCTTGACCCAATAATTCATATCCATTCTGTCCATCTACAGTAACCATTGCTCCATGACAGTTGGTTTCAGCTACCAAAACCTCAAGCACTCTTTCCCCCGTAGTTATAAAAGATCTCGAGTACAGAAGGTGTGGACATATAGGCGTGACAATAATAAGATTTACATCCGGCTCTACTATAGGTCCACCGGCTGAAAGCGAGTACGCTGTAGAACCAGTCGGTGTTGAAATAATCAGACCATCTCCGGGATACAAATCAACAAACTGATTATTAAGATAAGTTTTCAGGTGTAATATTCTTGACATCCAACCCCTTGAAATAACTACATCATTTAATACAATGTCATTCATTATTTCTTTATCATCCCTAATAATAGTTGTCTCAAGCATCATTCTTTCCTCAATGGCAAATTCACCATTTACCAAACGCTTCACTGCAGAGTCTATTTCATTTTTATCAACTTCTGTTAAGAACCCCAAATTACCAAGATTTATCCCTAGTATTGGAATTTTTTTACTAAATACTTTCCTTGCACATTTTAAAAATGTCCCATCACCGCCAAGGCACAGCATTATATCCGACTTTATTATCACCTCGTCTTCATGGAGGTTTTGTAATTCTTCGCCAATGTCAGCAGCCAAATCATCTGCCATAACAGGCTGAGCTCCATTAGCCTTTATACTCTTTACAAGCAAAGAGGTAATATTTAGACCTTCATCCTTGTCCTTATTTGCAATTATTCCGATTTTTACCATTTCGTACCTCTCTGTATTTAATTTATTCTTTATTTTTTAAATGAACTATTCATTATCTTTTGAATTGTCCTCAATTATATCTTTATCCACGCGAGCTGCTTCTTCTTTTGCACGACGAAGCTCTTCCATCTGCCTTAGATAATTGATCTGCGTTTCAGTTTTTCCTGAAAACCTTTGACTGTCATTTGCTTTATATGCACTACTTACTTTTTCCTTCATTAATTGACTAATTTTATTCTTATGCTCATCTTCACCAATCTTCTTATTAATTAAGTCCATATTGCAATCTGCAACCTCTTTCAACTCATCAAACTTTGCACTCGTTATAATCGCAGCATGAGAACATACCGGGCATACTACGAGATGTTCTGTAGAATACGGAATTATGGGAATAAAAAACAAAGTAAACCAAGTGCGTCTTGTATATAACTGCCACAACTCTTCGTTATTACAGCGGTCACAGTGGTTTCTAAACACTGGTCCGTGATTTTTTGTCGTTTGTTTACCCCATCCAATAAGTAGAAACATATTACTTCACCTCTCAATTTGAGTGTCCTACAGCACTTTAACAAACTCATCAAACAAATAATTAAATCTCTCTCTCATATTGAAAATACTCTTAAAAGACATAGCTTTGTTAAACCAGTATTGTGCTCTTTTATAATCGCCCATTTTTATACTACACAAACCTAAATAATAGTAATTTACAACGCCAGGAGAAGTTTCAATTGATTCTAAAAGATTATTTTCTGCTTTATTATACTCCTTCATTTCAAAATAAACAATTCCAAATAAAATGTTCATGGTCAAGTTTTCATTTTCAAAATGCTTCTTAGTTATGACATTATATTTTTCATTGCCTTGCTGATCTAATATCTTTCTTTCTAGTAAAACCAGCAATCTACTTTTGCATTCGGAATTAGCAAGATGAATTTTCTTTCTTAATACCAAAATCGGCTCTTCCACTCCACCTAAAGCCATATTAACAACTTCTTCTAAACATATAGTCTGAGCATTTTCTCTATCCATTTCATTGCATTTTTTCAAACACTTGAGAGCTTCTTCGTAATTTTTATTATCATAATGTATCATACCTAAAAACGAATGATATACCTCTGAATTTGGTTTTAATGAAAGTGCTTTTTCTGCCAGTTTAACTGCTTGATCATAACGTCCCTGTTGAGATAAAACAAGAGCTTTATGAATAAATAAGGCACTACCCTTTTTGTTTAAAGATATAGCCTTATCAAATAATTCAAGAGCCTTATCATACTCCTCTTGACTTACGAGCTTCTGTGCTTTTGAAAACAAAATTTCGGCTTTTAACGGTCCAACCATATAAGCTTCCTCCTGTAAATGCAAAATTGGCATAAATATATATATGCACCTCACGATGCAATAAACTCGATTTTTCTTAATTATAACATACTTTATTATTTCTTAACCACTAGGTTAAAAAAATACAAATATTTTTTAACAATACTATATTCCCGATTATTGAAGGATTTTTTCTAGATGCGTAGAATATATATAGGCAAGACCTATTTCTTAAAAACACTCTAAATTTCTTATGTTTACTACAATTAAATGTTTTTATTAAGGTGACTAAAATTAATGTCCTAATAATTATTACCAAAGATGAATCAAATAAGATACTCACTAAATTTCTTTCCTCTAAAACTAATGAATAAAACCTGTCCTTAGAGCATAAAGTTTATGGAATGCTCTATTGTTTATCTCTATTTTACTGTAAGAAAGGGGGACAACAGGGGTTTTACCCTTGTTTATTTCCATGAGAAAACTAATTTCTATTTCTACCTTATTTATTTTTGTGCTCATTCTTTCGCAAAACATTCTTTATGCCAACCCAAATTATTTACAAGAGACATTAAAAAACGTACACTCCTGTGTTGTAATAGAGCGATCATCAGGAGAAATACTATTTGGCAAAAATGAAAATCAGATTAGATATGCTGCAAGTACAACTAAAATAATGACTGCAATTATTGCCCTTGAAAATGCAGATCTAAAAAAAGTATTACCCGTTTCTCAATCTGCAGTAAAAGAAATAGGAGCAGGAGGTTCAAACGCTGCCCTTATCCCTGGTGAGAAAATAGTTCTTGAGGACGCTTTAAAACTAATGCTTGTAAGCTCTGCAAACGACTGTGCTAATGTTATAGCAGAAAATGTGTTTGGAAGCAAAGAAGAATTTTTAAGAAAAATGAATGAAAAAGCAAAAGAAATTTGTGCAAACAATACCACCTATACAAATCCTATCGGTCTAGACGAAAACGATGGTGCACAATACTCAAATCAGCTTACTACAGCTATAGATCTTGCACTCATTGCACGCTACGCTATGAATATAGATGAATTCCGCAATATAGTCTCGCTAAAGACTGTTACTGTTCCCCCTACTAATAAGCGTAAGGAGGAAAGAACTTTTTCAAATACAAATAAAATACTCGGAAATTTTTACGAGAACTTTAGTATAACAGGAGTAAAAACCGGATATACAATGAAGGCGGGCAAAGTACTTGTTTCTTCAGCAATAAACAGTGAGGGAATAGAGTTGATCTCTGTAGTTATGGGGATCAATAGCAATACAGTATTTAGCTGTACCGAAGCTTTATTGAAATATGGATTTTCAAATCCCAATCTAAAAGAGTTCTCAATGAGAAACAAACCCTACAAAGTTTTAATTAGCAGTAATACATTATTAACCGAACCAATATTAGCAGAAGATACAGTGTTAGTACCAATTAAAGAACTATCCCATTGTCTAAAAATAGATCTTGATTGGATTGCGGAAGACCAAACAATAATCCTTAAAAAGTATGGTAAGTATATTCACATGGGAATAGGTAAAGACTCCGCCTTTGTTAACGGTAATATAATCCACCTTAAGCATGCACCTCTTATAGAAAACGGTACAGGTTTTGTACCCTTAGAACCCATTGCAGAAACCTTTGGTTATGAAGTAAAAATTGATTCTACGAATAAAACGGTACAAATTGACAGTCTTCCGTTTATGGAAAATGCCTTAAGCGTTTCAGAAAGTGTTTACTATTATTCCAATTCCGAACCCTATGAAATTAAAAATATCCAAATCATAGATGACAAGATTTATGTCAATAGTACCTATATAGATCCATTAATACAGCATAAATTTAGTTTGGAGTTTTTTCCTGAAAGCCGAATTATGACAATTGACAATACACCAACTTACATTGATAAAAGGACAGAAAAGTTCGGCGAAGAGATATATGTTCCATTGGCAGACTTCGCTAAAAACTTAGGAATGAAAGTGTTTTGGGCTGAAAACACCAAAACTGTACATATGTTTTATGAAAATCTTTTTGTAAACCCTGAAAAAAACATTGAAGATTTAGCTCCTGAGCATTTTGTCTATGCCTCTGTTAAGGATAATACTCCACTGTATAATTCAATAGGAGGAAAAATAAGTTCTCATATTAAGGGTGGAAAGGTTGAAATTATAAGAGATAGAGATTATAAATGGTATTATATTAAAAGCGGAACTCTATCGGGGTGGACAAAAAGGGAGTATCTATCCATAGATACTAAATTCGACTCCTCCGAGGATAGGCTCAATAATTCTGAAACTGAGTATTTTGTTAACAACTATTTCAATTTGACCAGCCAAACTAATTATCTGATATGGGTGGATCTAAAGAAACAACTCATTAATATTTTCACAATAGATGAAGACCTTTGGAAACTAGAAAGACAAATACCCTGTGCAACAGGGAAAAATATTTCCCCCACAATAAAGGGCACCTTTTCCATTAGTAGTAATCGTGGAACTTGGATGCCTGCTGGAGGTAATATATGGGTTAAAAACTATGTAGGTTTTTATTCTTCATATTTCTTTCATTCGGTAAAGGTGAAACGGGATGGGACATTATATGATGGAACTGTTGGAACAGTGGCGTCAGCTGGATGTATCAGAATGCCTCTTGACGCTAGTGAATGGTTCTCAAAAAACATTCCGGTCAATACCACTGTATTTATTCGCTAATATTTAACATCGCTTTTTTACGCATTTTCCAATTATCGCTAACCAATTGATGTAAGGCTTCAAATTATGTGATTGCTTGAAATGATCTTGTAAATAAATTTAATAGCCCTAGATTATCTAAATCAAGGGCTATTTATGTATGATAAAAAAACAAGCTCTTATTCTATGATAACGACAAAACACAATTTGAGAATTTCCCCATAATGTAATGGTTGAAAGTTGTTTTTGTTATCATTAGATATATGTACTAGTTAAAAATATCTTTAATAGTCGTGTTTTGCTTTTCTATAGTATCCTTAACTTGCTGTGCAGCATCTTCTTTAATACTTTTAACTTCAATCTCTAAGGCCTTTCTTAGTTTCTTTATTTCCGAATTCCTGTCCTTAGGATCAAGGTTGTTATTGTCTACAACTGAACTGATTTTTTGCCTAGTCTTCTTTATCTCAATATCAATCTTGTTTTTAGCTTGACTTCGTATTAAGGATAAATTCTGTCTCGCCTTTTCCAATTCTAAGTTTACTAGTATAAGCTCAGAACCTACATTCGATTCTTTATTTATATAAAACTTTTCAGAATAATCAAACTCCGCTTCTTTAGTCTTTACTTCATTAGTTTGATATTCCTCTACAACCTTTTTGGCATCAAATTCTTTATCTAAGCCTAACACATTTGGATTATAATAGAATGCCCATGGGTTATATATATTGTAATATGGCTGCCCCCACATATTAAATCCCCCATATAATGGTGGTGCCTCAAATTTCGACGCATCATATTTCGGTGGTTCCCATGGTTTATACTCAATGTGTGGTGTNGGAGTCACCTCAGGTGTTGGTGTTGCTTGATGGACCGGGGTATAATATTGGGACGTTACCCATGGTTTATATTCAATATGTGGTGTTGCTTCAGATATTGGTGTATTTTGCTTTGGCATTTCCCACGGTTTATATTCAATAGGTGATGTTACTTCAGGTTTTTGTGTATCGTACTGTGGCATTTCCCATGGATTATGTTCAATAGGTGGTGTTGCTTCAGGCATTGGTGCATTTTGCTTTGGTATTTCCCATGGTTTATATTCACCGGGTGGTATTACTTCAGGTTTTTGTGTATCGTAATTTGGTGCTTCCCATGGGTTATGTTCAATATGCGGTGTTACTTCAGGTTTTTGTATATCGTATTTTGGCATTCCCCATGGATTATATTGATGAATTTCGTCAGGCTTCGAGTTTTTGTATTCGGGCTGTTCCCAAGGATTTTGTCCACTATATGAAGATGTCACCTCTGGCCATGGTGTCTCGTTTGCATGGTACTCCCACGGATTGTGTTGGTTATACGACGTTGTTGCATCTGTATTTGGCATATTGTTTTGGGGTTGTTCCCAAGAATTGTATCCACTATAAGGTGATACTGCCTCTTGTTTTCCATAGTCATGTTCCCATTGTTTTGCTTCATCTTTGCTAAATGATGATAATTCTCCATTAGTACCCTTGGCAATAACATTGCTTCCAATAATATTTAAGATAATCGCAGTTGAAATTGTTATAATGCCAAGTTTTTTCACACTAATCCCCCCGTTCAACAAAAAACATACTCTAAGGTTGCTCCAAAACATTCGATCAATTTTAGATAAAAATAAATTAAATGGGTCTGAAAACTAAAAACTGATCAGTGAAGCTTTTAACCTAATATATTTGTCTAAAAATAATTATACCATTTATTACACTATGATACTAGTGTTCATTAGATAATTATTATTTAATTTGCTTTAGTAGGTCTTGTACTTTCCTTTCGAGTTTAATCAGTTCTGCTTGTGCTCTCTCATTTCCAACTCTCTTAATCTCATCAATTTGCTTTGCTGTATCTAATTCAATTTGTTTTATTCTAGTGGCCTTTTGCTCACTGCTAATGCTTGTATCATTTTTTATCTTAGAAATTTCCATATTTGCCCGATCTGTTTGAAGAGCAATATCGGTAGCTACTTGCTTTTGAATATTTTGTATTACTTTTTGAGTTTCAATATTCGCAGCTTCTATAGACTTAATTTTATCAATATCATCCAATTCACCAATTGACAAATCTAAATTTGCCTCATAAGGTACATCACTATTATTCTTAACATCCTTTGCTGTATCTATATCTTGATTAAGCTTTGTATCTTGATTAAGCTTTGTATCTTGATTAACAATATCCTCATTACCCTTACTCGCATCCATATCCCTATTAACAGCTAGATTTTCAAGAATCTCATTTATCTCATTTTGCTTTAATTTCTCAATATCTATGTTTATTCCCTGTTCTTTCCCAATTTTGTATAAAGAATATCTACCCACTGAAATATTATTATCCGCTGCTAGTTTTCTGTCTTCTTCCTTAGCTTCTATAAAATAAGGTTTAATATTTCTGCTTGATAATTCATCAATAATTTTAGGATAAGTCAATTCAAGTTTTTTTAATCCATCCTTTGGAGAATTTCTTCCATCTTTAGTTTGAAGACATGCTGTTATCAAAACTTTATTGTCAGAATTTAAATCTATTAGCCCGTTTTTATTTAGTTTTTCAACCATATCTATAAGGACATCCTCTATAGGCTCGGATTTATATTTAATATCTTCAATTAATAACTCAGAGCCTTTATCCTTTGTCGTAATATCTATTACTCGATTGTTTTTATCAACCATTAACTCCCAATTTGAGTTCATATCAATATCTACATAAGCATAAATCTGGTTTGAGATAAATAAATTAACATAAAATATAATCGCTATAAAAACAGCGGCAACACTACCAATGGCAGCTGAAAACTTTACAGTCGGATTGGCTTTATTTATCATTTCCGAAGACTCGAAGGCTATTTCCATTCCTTCATACATCCCCGGTTGTTTTCTAATACAAACAATTTCACAACTATTCGTCATTAAATAGGCCTTATTATCTTTTATTTCAAGTACTACCCCTAAATGTTCCATTAACATATTTCACCCCGCTTATTCCATATTTTTTATGTAGTTCTTTATTATTTCAAGGTCACTTTTTAGAATTAGAACCAAAGCGATGATGTATTTTCTATTTCGTTCAACTGTTCGTTGGCTTACCTCTACATATTTTATTACATGTTTATATGGAATTGTCTTCTTTGTACTAAACTTATCATATAATGTATCATCCTCAGCTATTTGCTTTGCTATTTTGATGCAAGTTCTTCTGGAATCACTGTGCTTGGGCATATCTTTAACTAAATCAGCCATGGTTATTCCAAAATCCTTCATCTTTCCCACAAAAAAAGTAAACTCTTCACGGATTTCAAAATTATACACATGATCTGTATGTTTATCTACCAAAAACCTATCTTCAAAATCGTACGCTTCATCCTCCTCAAAATATGAAAACGGATAGACTTTTGAATTCTTTTGATTTTTTCTCATATAATCTATCAATCTTCGTTGCATAACCTGATATGAAAACTTTTTGAAGCTGCATTTTCTATCTTCACTATATTTATCAATAGCTTCATTAAAAGCGATCAACCCAACACTGTATTCTTCACTGTTCTCTATATCAATATATTTATTATTTAATATCTGGGATACAGATTTGACTATATAAGGTCTGTAATCACTAATAAACCTGTCTTTTAAAAGCTTGTCACCAGATTTAATTCTATATAATATATCTATAAAGGATCTCTTTTCAGGTTTACGCGTACCCAAAAACCACATATCCACTTCCCTATCACTTCCCTTTAAAGTTTATTCGTAAGAGAATTTTTTTTAAGTCGGCATTGCATATCTCTTACAAAAATTTTAGGTAATTTCAAAATTAACTGGCCTTTTTCTCTATTTAACTTTTACCTTTACCGGTATAAGACTCCTATCGGAAAAAACCATTGTCATAACACCACTTACATTGCTTCCAACGCCAATTACTGTACCATCATTCATTAAAGCTAGTGTAAAATCTATTCCTGAAGCAATAGACTTACATCCATTGAACACTTCTATCTGTATCGGTGTTAATTTATTTTCTGTTGTTTCGTCTCCTAGCTGTCCACAATTGTTTTTTCCCCATGCCCATACTGTCCCATCCTCTGTAAAGGCAAATGAACTATCTTTTCCTGCAATAATCTTTTTTACATTCTCAAGACCATCTACTTTGACAGGTATATTAGTTTTAGTAGTGGTTCCGTTACCTAATTGTCCATAGGTATTATCTCCCCATGCCCATACTGTTCCATCTTGTTTTAATGCCAAATTATAATTGTTCCCAGCAGATATCGCACAAATATTTTCAAGTTCCTGAGCCTGAACTGGCTCCAAACTAAAGGTATCGGTTCCGTGAGCTAATTCACCAAACTGGTTACAGCCCCAGGTCCAAACAGTTCCATCGCTCTTTAGGGCAACGGAATGGTCGCTTCCCGCTGCGACTGACACAATACCTGTAAGATCCTTCGCCTTTGTCAGCTTAAAAGTCTCAACATAATTGTTATGGTGAGTTTGAGAACCATCTCCTAATTGTCCCCAATAGCTGTTACCAGCAGAATATACGTATCCGTCTTCCTTTAGGGCAAGAATGTGGCTTTTACCGATAGATACTGCTTTTAGATCCTCAAGCCCTTCAATTCTATAGGGTTCGTATATGGATTGAGCATCTACAACATTAGTTGTTCTAGCTGTGTAAAACCACACTTCATTATCTTCATTAATTAATAAAGTGCGGTTAAAAGCAGCTTCAATATCTTTTATACCTCCATCGTAGCTTACTATAAAAGGATTGCAATAGTCTTTTGCCCCTGATTGAGCAGATATTTCGACATCATTAATCAGTTGGAGATAATCATTGTTTCCCCATGCCCAAATTGTCTTATCCTTCCCAACTGCTAATACATGTTTTCCACCGCATACTATCTTATCTATGTCGGAAATGTGTTTAATATTGATTGGTTGTGTAATATAGTCAGCAGTACCACTACCAAGTTGCCCGTAGTTATTGTCTCCCCAAGTCCATAAAGTGCCATCGCTTTTTATCATAGCCATATGTGTTTGACCGCAAGAAATCGACTTCACATCCTTAGCTCCAAATACCAAAGCAGGTGTATCAGAGTCGGTCGCTGACCCAGTGCCAAGCATTCCACTCATGTTTTTGCCCCAACTTAACACTGTTCCATCATTATTTAAGACTGTAGCACAATATTGAGTCAAAACCACCTCTTTTATCTCCAGTATCCCCTCACTTTGAACCGGGGTACTATTAACCTTATTACTATTTCCCATAATACCGTATGTATTATCTCCCCAAATCCATAATTCGCCGTTTTCTTTTAGAGCTGCCGAAACCATAGTACCTGCACTTACAGACTTTACATCGGAAATGCTTAATAGCTTTTCAGGTACTCTTGATGATGACTTTGTAGAACCATTTCCAAGCTGGCCTTTAGCTCCAGCACCCCATACCCAAATATTTTTATTTTTATCTAATGCTATTACATGCTCATCACCTACAGCTATTTCAGTAATATCGCTGACCCCTATTGCCTGAAGCGGTATATTACTATTGATTCCTGTACCATCGCCGATTTGCCCTTTAAAGTTATAACCCCATCCCCATACCGTTCCATCGTCTTTTAATGCAGTAGAGAAAAAATCACCGGCCTTAATGTCCTTAATTCCCGAAAGTCCCTTAACTTGAACAGGTATACTGCTTCGCGTATTTGATTCATCTCCTAACTGACCATAATAATTATATCCCCATGCCCATACTGTACCATCGCTTTTAAGTGCAAGAGAATGGCGTTTGCCAGCAGATATTTTAGTAATCCCCTTAAGTCCATCAATTTGTTTTGGTGTTCTTTCAATTTCATTTTCTTCGTTAAGACCTAGCTGACCATAAGAGTTATATCCCCACGCCCACACCGTACCGTCTTTCTTTAATGCTATCGTATGGGTCTCACCACACGAGACTTGAACAAAACCTTCCATAGATGGCTTAGGAAATTCAGTTATAAAACCAAGCAGCATCTTTCTCATACATGCAAAGTCTATTGAGTCAATCAAAGTATCTCCATTAACATCTGCTGCATATAATTCATCTTCAACTTCAAAACTTTTAATCATTCCTAATAGATACTTTCGCATTAACCCAAAGTCAATAGAGTCAAAGCTTAAGTCTCCATTCAAGTCCCCTATTAAATAGGTAGATGTTTTCGCAGTAGTATCTTCACTTTGAGCAAATACAAAGTTAACCGTCATAACAGTAAGAATCGCCACAATAATTACTAAAGAAATTCCTTTTCTAATCATAAATTATTTCTCCCATTTAATTTTTTTGTTTTTTTGCACTTTTACTGCTTACTACTTAGTTGATATCAAGAATACTATAAAGAAATGAAATTATATCTACATAAAAAATTGACCTAGCTCAGGTCTTTAAACAAATAACCTCTTTAATAATAAGAACATTATGTAAATAAAACTAAATTTACAACACCCATATATAACCGATTATTTTTTTAAGACTTTAATCTAAGTGTACTATATGTACTTTAACTAAGTCAATGCGATTAAATATGCTGTTGTTCTGATATTAATAGAGAGTTTTTACACACTTAATCCCTTTGGAAATATTTTTTTATCTTCCATTGATTTTGTAAAAGTGATATTATATAAGGTGCTTTCCGAAATATTGATAATTGAAAGGTGGAAAAACAATGGCAACGAATGATAAAGTAAATAATATTGATGCTCTTATTGAAGCAACAAAAGATGAGAATCCTAATGAAAGAAAGCAAAATTGGGCTGCTTTCATAGAAAGTACCGCGGTNAATTTTTTTATCGACTGTAAACTAGAAAAGCTCAACATGGAAGACGGAAAAGGTAACAAAGCAAAATTAGTTCGTCAAAAAGATGATACTATAAAGGTTGAATATACTTCTACCACTACTTTATAGTTTATTCTAAGAGAAAATTGTGTTATAAAATCAGGTTGATTTTATAACACTTTTTGCTTTTGATAAAGCTTTAAAATCGGTCTTCAAAATCCGATTTACATTTTCTACATAGCAATTAAATGTTCCTTTGTTTGTAAGAAACACTTATCCAAAATGGTACACCAAGAGGATAGAAATGGTACATCTATCAAATAATTAGTAATAGGAAGGTGCTTATATGTCAAAAAAGCTAATTTATGTAGTTGAAGATGAAAAACATATCCAAGAATTAATAAGCTTTAATTTAATAGAAAACGGATATGACGTTAAATGTTTTGACAATGGCGAAGTTATGCTTGACGAATGTAAAGAACAAAAACCGGATCTTTTCATTTTGGATATAATGCTTCCAGGAATTGATGGTCTTGAAATTTGCCGAAGGATTAAGGAAAACTCTGATTACAAAAAAATCCCTATAATTATGCTGACCGCAAAAAGCGATGAGTTTGATAAGGTCTTAGGTCTTGAATTAGGAGCAGAAGACTATATTACCAAGCCTTTCAGCATCAGAGAATTTATAGCAAGGGTGAAAGTAATCTTCAGAAGACAGACAGATACGCAGGAAAACACCCCCGAAATAATCAAAGTAGGCAAAATAACTATTGATGTTGCAAGACATGAAGTATATAAGGATAAAAATCTAATTGAAATGACTTTTAAAGAATTTGAACTATTAAAGCTCCTAGTATTAAATAAAGGAATAGTCATGTCCCGTGAATTGCTTTTAGAAAAGGTTTGGGGGTTCGACTATTACGGTGAAACACGAACTGTTGATGTACACATCAGATATCTAAGACAAAAAATAGAGGATGATGATAATGTCCCTACCTATATACAAACTGTCAGAGGTATAGGCTACCGCTTTAATGACAAAGGAGATAAGGAATAATCAAACTATGAAAACGAAAATCTTTAAATATTATTTAGTTTTAATTGTAGTTGTTTTAATAACAACAGTTATATTTACCACACACCTATCAAAAAAGTACTACAAAGCAGAAGTTGAAAACAAATTAGAAAGTATTGGTCTTTCAATTGAATACTCTCTATTGCAAACCGATGCTTCCTCTCGGATAGATTATGACAAACTAGCAAAAGATTTTGCTGCAAATTATAACCAGAATATCACTTCCACAAATAATAATTTAAGAGTAACATTTATAGATCATTCTGGAAGGGTTTTAGGTGACTCTGAAGCTGATTATACAACCATGGAAAACCACACCTCCCGAAAAGAGGTTCAAATGGCTCTATACGGAGATATAGGCAAAGACTACCGAAGCAGTATAACTCTACGTGCCGATTTATTATATATGGCAATTCCTATCGAGCAATTGGATTTGATTGTAAGGATATCAATCCCTTTAGCCAAACTTAGAATAATTGATGCAATGTCCTGGTTTTACTCCATGTTGATAGTTCTATCAGCCTTAGCCATAAGTGCAATTGTTTCTTCTCGTATAGCCGGAACAGTAATTCAACCGCTTAACGACATAATTAATGCATCAAAAGAAATATCAAAGGGTAACTACTCTAAAAGTATATCGGTAACCTCAAAGGATGAAGTAGGACAACTTGCACTTCAATTTAATGAAATGGCCTCAAAACTAAACAAAACAGTGTATGACCTAAATAATAAAAAAATCGAAGTAGAATCCATCGTACAAAGCATCACCTATGGCATAGCAGCAGTTGACAATAACAAGAAAATCCTGATGATCAATCGTGCAGCTTTTGAAGTTTTTGATCTAGACACAAACAATAATGTTGCAGGAGATATGTTCTCTGAGCACATAAGAAATAACGGCATAAATCTCCTTTTGGAGAAGTCCATGGAACAAAACAAACCTCTTGAATGTGAGATCAAGCTCGGTGAGAAAGAATTGCTGATTAAAACCTCTCCAATAAGATCTAATAATGGAAAAATCGACAATTCTGGATGGATAATCTCCATTCAGGATATTACAATAGTACGCAAACTTGAGCATTTGAGAACAGAATTTGTTTCTAACGTAACTCATGAACTTAAAACGCCAATAACTTCTATAAGGGGGTTTGTAGAAACATTAAAGAGTGGGGCAATCAATAATAAGGATGTATCTTTGAGGTTTTTAGATATTATAGATATTGAAGCGGAACGGCTCCATGAGCTAATAAATGATATTTTATCGCTGTCAGAGATTGAAACAAAACTTAGCGACACCGATTTAGAAAGTGTTGATTTGAAATTTCTGGTTGATAGCGTATTTGAGTTCTTGCAGAACATAGCTAATGAAAAAAGTATTGTCTTTATAAATAATATATCTGATAAAATATTTATTAAGGCAAATAGAAATAGAATTAAGCAATTGATACTAAACTTAGTTGATAACGCTGTTAAATACAATATTACAAACGGTTCAGTAACAGTAAATGCCCAAAACATAGGTGGAAAAGTTGTAATACACGTTAAAGATACTGGGATTGGAATTCCAAAAGAGCATACAGCAAGAATTTTTGAACGTTTTTATAGAGTTGATAAAAGCAGATCTAGGGACATGGGAGGTACCGGTTTAGGTCTTTCAATTGTAAAACATATTGTAAATCTATACAATGGTGATATAAAAGTAAACAGTGAATTAGGCAAAGGAACTGAATTTGTTATTCAGCTTCCCTGCTGATTCCTTACCGTCAATCTATGTGTACTTATCCTATCATAAGGCTCATAATACTAATCTACACAAAAACCAAGCATAATATTGGTTAATTTGGAATTGATTAGATAATTCTAATCCATCCCATAATCTAATGCATTTAATTTCTCATGTCGATATTTGTATTAATAGGAGTTATAATAGAAATTGTTAATATTTTATTTGAAGTAGCAACTTAATATATAGGAGTTGTCTAGACATGAATCAAAAAACTTTTACATCGCTTAAGTTTGTTCATAATTTTATATCAAAGTACTGGCTACTATTATTTTTTATAGTTTCCACCATATACCTTGAGCTTGTTTTTAGATTGTGGATATTTAAAAGTCTAAGTACCGACTTTATATTTGTTTTGCTATTCTCCCTATCTGCCAGTATTATTTTGTTTATTCTGTCTTATGTATTTCCTCCTTTAATAAACAAGCTTTTGTCTATAACGCTTTTATCCTTACTTATTGTTATCTACAGCATTCAACTTGTATATTATGATGTGTTCAAAACTACTTTGTCCTTCTTTTCACTAACTGGTACAAGAGACGTACTTCAATTTAAGAGCATTATTATAACAGCCGTTTTTAGAAATATTATAGCACTTCTTCTCCTTTTCATACCTTTATTTATTTTGCCCTTTATTTACAGAAAGTGCCGTTTTGAAAGGCTCAAACTGAAGCCCCTTTTGATTTTATTGGCGTTTTTACTTATTAGCCATGCAGCTTCTTTGTTTTGTGTAAGCTTTACAAAAGAAACCGAGTATTCCCAGTACGATTTGTATTATAAATCTGCTATACCCGAATTATCGGTAAATAAATTAGGACTTATGACAACAATGCGGCTTGATGTAAAAAGACTGCTTTTTGGAATAAACTACAACGATAACGTCGAGGAATGCTCAAATAACGATGTTATTGAAACTGTTTCAAAATTTGTATACCGAGCGGAAGTAACTTCCACTCATAACATCGAACCAAATTGCACATTCACTACTCCGACCCCCGAACCAACCTTTAGCACTAATGTATCGAATATCGACTTTGAAGCACTTATTTCAAACGAAAAGGATAAAACTCTTCTTGATATGCACAAATATTTCTATTCGGTTGAACCTTCCAAAAAAAATAAATATACAGGAATGTTCAAAGATCATAATCTGATTCTCATAACAGCTGAGGGTTTCTCGCCTTATGCCATCAGCCCTGAATTAACGCCAACTTTGTATAAGATGTCAACGGAAGGCTTTTTTTTCAATAATTTTTACAATCCTATATGGGGAGTAAGCACCTCCGACGGAGAATATGTCGCTTGTACCGGGCTTATACCAAAATCCGGTATTTGGAGTTTCAGTCGGTCGGGCAAAAATTATATGCCTTTTGTTATGGGCAACCAGCTCAAGAATTTCGGATATACTTTGAAAGCATACCATAATCACTCCTACAAATATTATAACAGGCATATTTCACATCCAAATATGGGCTACGATTACAAAGGAATAGGTAACGGACTGAATATAAAAAACACTTGGCCTGAATCGGACCTTGAAATGATTGATGTTACAATGGATGAATATATTGGGAACGTACCTTTTCACACATATTACATGACTATAAGCGGTCATTTAAACTATACCTTTGGTGGAAACTACATTGCAAGGAAAAATAAAGCCTATGTTGAGCACCTTCCCTTCTCTGATAAAGCAAAGGCATATATTGCGTGCAATATGGAGCTTGAATTTGCCGTGAAATCTCTTATGGACAAACTAGAAGAGGCTGGCATAGCCGATAAAACTGTAATTGCCATAAGTCCGGATCATTATCCTTACGGACTTCCTAAGGAAAATATCGATGAGCTTGCAGGACATAAAGTTGAAGATAATTTTGAACTATATAAAAGCACCTTAATTCTATGGAAAAAAGGAATGGATACTGTTATAGTCAACAAACCCTGCTCAAGCCTTGATATACTACCTACTCTATCAAATTTATTCGGACTTACCTTTGACTCAAGACTACTAATGGGGACAGATATATTATCTGACAGCAGACCTCTTGTCATATTTTCAAATAGGAGCTGGATTACAGACTATGCACAGTATAATAGCAAATCTGGTTCTGCAGAATATATTGAGGGTATTGATAAAGATATAAAGTATATTGAAGCTATAAATAAAATTGTATCGGATAAATTTAAATACTCGGCGAAAATTATTGATACGGATTACTATGCTAAAATTTTAAAGGAATACTGATCCACGTCATAACTCATGGGACTTTTCAACAACTTTTGAGACTTCATTATACAAATTCTGTAAATCAATTTTTCCTTCTTTTTTACTTAGGTAAATCAAATATTCAATATTTCCTTCCGGTCCCTTTATTGGTGAAAAATCCAAGCCTTTTACCTTAAGTCCCGTTTCTAATACAAAAGTGATGATGTCTTTTATTACATCTTCGTGAACTATTGGATCCCGTACAACTCCATGTTTACCTACTTTATCCCTTCCCGCCTCAAATTGCGGCTTAATCAGGCACATGAGCTCACCTTCGTCAGTCATCAATTTAATTGCTACAGGAATGACTTTTTTGAGAGAAATAAACGAAACGTCTACTGATGCAAAATCAACTAATGTACCTATTTGCTCTCGTTCAACATACCGGATATTTGTTCGTTCCATGCATACAACTCGCTCGTCATTTCTTAGTTGCCATGCCAACTGCCCATAGCCAACATCTACAGCAAAGACTTTAGCTGCACCATTTTTTAGCATACAATCGGTAAATCCTCCCGTGGATGCCCCAATATCCATTGCTGTCTTTCCTTTTAAATCTATATTAAATACCTTAATTGCCTTTTCAAGTTTTAGCCCGCCCCTGCTGACATAAGGATGTACATTTTCTTTTATCATTATTTCTGACTCTATATCAACCTTTAAACCAGGTTTATCTTCTTTGTTACCAGCTACAAACACAACTCCTGCCATTATAGAACTTCTTGCCTTTTCACGGCTTTCAAAAAGCCCCTTATTTACTAGCAAAACATCAAGTCTTTCCTTTTTCAAGACCTAAACCTCCGTATTCTACTATGTACGTTTCAAAAAACACCTTTCTTGATATAACAATTGATCAGCTATTTTTTGGGAACAGCCTCAACATTTACTCTTTCCTTATTCACTAACTTAATTGCATCCTTCACAATAGCTTGCTCGTCAAGTCTGTATATACTCTGAAGCTCAATTTTTGAACCATGGGGAATAAATTTATCCGGATATCCAAATATTTTTGTTTTTATGTTTATTCCGTTCTGATTCAATGTCTCAAGTACCCTACTTCCAAATCCTCCCGCTATGACATTATCCTCAATAGCTATAATACGTCTTGTCTTTATTGCAGAGCTAAAAAGAAGCTTTTCATCAAGAGGCTTAATAAACCTAGAATATATAACATCACATGAGATACCTACATCTTCTAACATATCTGCAACTTTCAACGCAACCTCTACCTTATTTCCAATAGCCACAATAGTTAGATCGCTTCCTTCACGTACAAGCAAAGATTTACCAAACTTAATTGGCTCAGTATCAATTAGTTTGTCTACTCCTCTTCCCCTCGGATACCTTATTGCAATGGGACCATTATGTACTTTTACTGCATATTCTATCATCAATGCAAACTCCGCGTAATCACAAGGAGCTAGCATTGTCATATTGGGTATATGATTCAAGAAAGAAACATCATATATACCTTGATGTGTTTCTCCATCTTCACCAACAATACCAGCTCTGTCAATAGCAAATACTACGTGAAGATTTTGAATTGCAACATCATGAAGTACTTGATCGTATGCCCTCTGCAAAAAAGAAGAATATAGAGCAACTACAGGTGTAATACCGTTTCTAGCTAGTCCCGCAGCAAAGGTAACTGCATGTTGCTCTGCAATCCCCACATCAAAGAACCTCTCAGGAAATTTCTTAGAAAAAGGTTCTAGACCTGTCCCATGAGGCATTGCCGCTGAAATAGCTACTACTTTATCATCGTCTTGTGCTATCCTACAGAGCTCGTTGCCAAAAATTTCGGAATAGCCCGGTCCACTATTTGCGATTAGCTCCCCTGTCTCAACTTCAAAAGGTGCTATGCCGTGAAAAACATGGGGATTTTCCTCCGCATATGTATAGCCCTTACCCTTCTGTGTACATACATGTATTAGTACAGGACCTTTTATCGTCTTTGCTATGTTTAAGAGCTTTTCAATTTCAGTTGTATTATGCCCATCAACTGGTCCTAAATACTTAAATCCAAGTTCTTCAAATATTATCCCAGGCATTATCATATATTTTATAGAGCCTTTAACTCTTCCTAAAGCCTTTGCAGCACTCTTTCCTATTGCAGGGATCTTTTTTAATATGAGATCTATATCCTCTTTCACCTTAAAATAGAAAGGTTCTGTCCTTATTTTGCTTAAGTATTTTGAAAGACCCCCAACATTTTTAGAAATTGACATTTCATTGTCATTTAAAATTACAATAAAATTGTTTGGGAACCTTCCTGCATTATTCAATGCTTCAAAAGCCATCCCTCCTGTCATTGCTCCATCTCCTATAACAGCAATAACTGAAGATGATTCTTTTTTTAAGTCTCTTGCTTTTGCAATTCCTAAGGCAGCAGAAATAGAAGTGCTGCTATGACCTGTATTAAAGGCATCATGCTCACTTTCATTAGCCTTAGGAAACCCGGACAATCCTCCTAGTTTCCTCAATGTATCGAATTGGTCTTTTCTTCCTGTAATTATCTTATGAACATAAGACTGATGTCCAACATCCCAAACAATTTTGTCGGAAGGCGAATCAAACACACGGTGAAGTGCAAGGGTCAACTCCACTACACCTAAGTTAGAAGCAAGATGCCCCCCCGTCTTAGACACCTTATCAATTAAGAACATTCTTATTTCCGTTGCCAATTCATTCAATTCATCCAGACTCATATTTTTTATATCATCCGGTGAATTAACTCTATTTATCAAATCAGCCAAATAGGTTTCATCTCACTTTCTTTTTTTTTCGCCTTATTCCCATTATCCATAAAGCTAAATCTTCCTAACAAAAACTTTAATATTACAGCTACTTTATAAACTATATAATTACTCTTTTCAATCGCTATCGTCTTTCCAATAGCCTTCCCTCCGATGGTCAGCGATGCAACAGTGCCAGTAATTCCAACACTTGCTAGTGTCTGCATAGCACCGTTAGCTATCATGGCAATTTGTACCACAATAAAACCACTGGCTGCTCCACTTATAACACCACATATATCACCTACAACATCATTACATATGCTCGACACCCTGTTTGCATTTCTAATGAGTATTATAGCCTGCTTCGCTCCGTATAGCTTTCTTGATGCCATAGCATGGAAAGGAGCCTCATCGGCTGCAGTGACAGCAATACCTATTATATCAAAAACAATACCCATTAAAATAATTACCAATACTATAAGAAAAGATATGTAAATATAAGCATCTTCTAAAAGGGTTGAGGATATAATAGATAGACTTGAAGATAGTATAAATGTAAGTATTGTTACAAAAACAACCCATTTAAAATTTTCTTTTTTTGAACCAACAACATTAGTTCGAAACTTTATCTTTCGATCATTCGCAGGATGTTTATAATTGTCATCCACTAAACTACCCTCCAAATACCCAATAAATGAATAACTTACACTAAATCCTCGCAAACTACATCTATAAATTAAATACAGGGTGGAAATACATTGAGTAAATTTTGCGGCTTAGGTCAGGCATGTTTTCCACGGAAGATACTGAAATGTCGCCAAATCAGCGGTTTCCCTTTAGATCCTCCGCCACATTGTTACCAATTGTGGGGCCTGATTACCACTTAGTCCACACTGCAATCCCCAGTGTATCTCTTTCTAGAACAGTCTAGGGGTTTTCCCCAACAGCCTGACCGATTCCTAGCCTCTTTTGCAAAGGTGGTTTCAAACTGCTTTAGTGTCCTCGTATCGGCCAATACTTGTACACCTGACCATTATCCACCAACTTCACTCAAGGCAGGCTACTCTGTTCACAGCACCTTTACGGAACCGCATAACAGGTTTACTCCCTTCTCGTAGTTGAGGTGGCACTCTAAAAACGAAATGTTTTAAAGTGTCTTTTCTTCCACAAGGAAGGGTCTCCACGGAAAAGGGGTCAACGCCCGCATGCCATTGCGGATCGCCCCAAAACCTTAACTCCCAGCATCAGCCCACTACTGGGCGTAACAAGCCAACACAAGGAACTTCATCGATGTGCCCTTAAGCGGATTTTTAGGCCCGCCTTCAGAACCGGTAGCACCGACTAGAATACTGCACCACCCTGTTTTATAGCAATTTTGTAAACACTCAGTAACACTACTTCTATTTGTCATGAAAAGCGTCACAAAGTGCTTAATCTACAATAAGCCTCTCACATTATTGCATTTATTTATATGAGGCTTTTTGGTATGACAAGTACTTATTATATCATACAAACACCAATCTATAAAGAATCACTATTATCTGTAAATCGCCTTTAATCATCAATAAAAGCATTTAGTTCGACTCAATGAATTTATAGTTATTAATGCCTTGTTTTAGTTCTCTATGCTAATTCTAATGCTACTATATCTTTCGAAAATTGTTCTAAATTTTGTATGGGGAATAACGAAAAAATAGCTTCTTATTCTCATAGTGTGAGAACATTATCAAATCAAGTTTCTTCGTCATCCAAGAGTTGGAACTTATATTTTAACCGTTCCTAGGTCTTTTTGAATTACTTATCCAAGCCAAATGCCGATTAAAATTCCTAAAAGAGCACCCATAACTACTTCAAAGGGAGAATGTCCCAATAATTCCTTAAGTTTTTCATCAAAGTACAGCTTATCATTATGAGAGTGAAGAAGTTGATTCAATACCTTTGCTTGCTTTCCTGCAGCTCTTCTTACACCTGCCGCATCATACATTACAATTAAAGACACAGCAAATGCAATACCAAACTCTGCAGATTCTATTCCTCTAATTTTACCAATAACAGTTGCTAAAGATACAATAAATGCTGAATGTGAACTTGGCATTCCTCCTGAACCTATGAATCTCGTAAAATCAATTCTTTTACTTGTCAATAGAACATTTATTACCTTTAGAAGCTGTGCTAAGAACCACGCAAAAACAGGTACTGTTATCGTCTTGTTTTGTGTAACCGCATCAATAATATGCACTTTGCTAAAATCCTCCCTAATAACTAACGCGTTTTTAAAAATCCTTTAGACCCTTTTTAAAAAAACAAACCATAAATTATTTCTTAAAAACACAAGTCGCAGTTTTTTGTTTCCCCCAGTTATATTTCCCTTACAATAAGATATTCTGTGAGTTCCTTAAGAAAAGCAGCTTTTGTACCAAACTTTTGTAGGTTTGTTATTGCTTCTTCTGATGTCTTATTAAGCATTTGCTTTGACTTTTCAAGCCCATAAAGGCTTACATATGTAGTTTTCTTATTTGAGGCATCACTGCCGACTTTTTTCCCTAATTTCTCAGTGCTTCCTTCTACATCCAGTATGTCATCCTTTATCTGGAAAGCCAATCCTAAGCCTTCAGCAAATTTTTCCAGACTTTGTGATTCCTCATCGGTAGCATTGCAGATAATTGCTGCGGATACTACCGGTGCTTTTATTAATGCTCCTGTCTTATATCTGTGTATATATTCAAGTGTCTCAATAGATATTTCCTTATTTTCTGATTCAGTATCAATAACCTGACCTCCAATCATACCTCTTATACCGGAGGATTTTGCTATATATGCCATTGCTTTAATTTTATTTTCTAGATTATTAGGTTTACTAGAGGTACTTTCAAGCATCACCTCAAAAGCCATGTTAAGAAGTCCGTCACCGGCTAAAATAGCGAGTGATTCACCAAACATTTTGTGATTTGTAAGTTTCCCCCTTCTATAATCATCATTATCCATAGCAGGAAGATCATCATGTATTAATGAATAGGTATGAATCATTTCAATAGCACACGCATAAGGAAGGACTTCTTCTAAATCACCACCTAGCATATCACACACCGCAAGTGCAAGAGTAGGTCTAAGTCTTTTACCTCCAGCTAGGAGACTATAACGAATAGCAGTATATATAGATTTCTCCAACAAATCCTTCTCTTTTATGCTTTTATCCAAAAAATCGTTTACCATATCTGTATATCTATTTTGTTTTTCCATAAAGTCCATTTAAATATCCCCTATCTTATTTTCTTTATTTTCAAACTGTAAAATTGCTTTATTTGTCCTCATTGAAAGGTTTTTCAATTACTTCGCCCTTCTCATTTTCCACTAATATAGTTATTTTTTTCTCTATTTCATCTAACATCTTACTTAAATCTTTTGAAAGTGTAACACCTTTTTGAAAAATCTCTATAGACTCATCTAGTGACATCTCGCCATGTTCTAACTTCTCAACTATTTCTTCAAGTTCACTAAGTGACTTTTCAAAGTTCTTTTTTTCTTTAGCCATAATTAACTCCTGCCCTTCACTCTATTTACTGTACAATATAAGTCACCGTCGGCTAGGTTAACTTTTAATTGCTCTCCTACCGCCACATCCTTCACAGATTTGACAATATTCTCGTCATCTGCTAATTTAACAATACTATACCCCCGTGATAATATAGTTAAAGGACTTAGGGCATCGAGCTTTCCTATAAGAAACTTAAGCTTTGCCTCGGCTCTCTCCTGTCTCATAAGAAAGGCTTTTCTCATATCCTTACATAGGGTATCTAGTTTCATTCTCTCTTGATATACCCTGTCATAAGGCTGCCTGAAAACAGCAGAGTTTTTAAGTTCTTCAAGTCTCTTACGTTTAATTTTTGCATTTCTTAAAACTGAACTTCTAAGCCTTATATCCAGCTCAATTAGCCTATTAATAAGTTGTTGCTTCTCTGGCATCACAATCTCAGCAGCCGCCGAAGGAGTAGGAGCACGCACGTCTGCAGTAAAATCACATATTGTATAGTCTGTCTCATGACCAACTGCTGATATTATCGGAATCTCGGACTTAAATATACTCCTTGCAACAATTTCCTCATTAAAAGGCCAAAGCTCTTCTAAAGACCCTCCTCCCCTAGCAATTATAATAACGTCAACACACTTTAATTGGTTAAGAGTATCAATAGCCTTGCTTATTTCGTTAGCTGCACCTAATCCTTGAACTTTAACAGGAAACACTTTTATACTAGCGTTATGAAATCTCCTGTCAAGTACATTTATGATATCGCGAATAACCGATCCCGTTGATGATGTTACCACTCCAATTGAATTAGGCAAAAAAGGTATTCCTTTTTTATAACAGCTTTCAAAAAGTCCTTCATTAGAGAGTTTTTGTTTTAATTGTTCAAAGGCAATATGAAGATTACCAACACCGTCATTTATCATTTCCTCAGCATAAAGCTGGTACTGCCCATCTCTTTCATATATAGAAATATATCCTTTTATTATAACCTTCATTCCATTTTCGGGCAAAAACTTTAAGTATGAATTATGCGATCTGAACATAACACACTTAATAAGACTGTTTTCGTCCTTAAGTGTAAAATACATATGCCCTGAAGAATGATTTTTGAAATTGGAAATTTCACCTCTAATCCAGAGGTTTGATAGTATCATATCCTTTGAAATAAGTCCTTTAATGTATCCATTTATCGTAGATACAGTCAATATATTTTCAAAAGCACCAGTCAAAGCTTCTCTCATTTCCTCACCTAAAACTATTAATAAATTTCCCATCCGAAAGCTCTTAAGCTTTCATAACGGAGTTTGTGACTTAATTATTGAATAGGTTCTTTTTTGAAATGTTCTCAACACTTTAATTGCAGTAAGTATCTTTCTTACGATTTTCATTACAACAACCCACCTTGAAAAAAGGTGGGTTGTACAATTCAAAAAACTCTTACGTTTTTTCTGCCTCAGTAGGTAATACTCTTACTTTTGAAACTTTACCTAATATACCATTAATAAAAGAACTACTTTCTTCACCGCTGTAACTTTTGGCCAATTCAACAGCTTCATTTATAGATACGTTAAGCGGAATATCCCTTCTATAACACATCTCATATATACTAAGCCTTAAAATAGATAAATCAACCTTTGAAATTCTAGAAAGTTTCCATCCCTTTGAATACATTTCAATGTTTTTATCAATCTGTTCTACATTTTTGTATACGCCTTCCACAACATCAACAATATATTTTGTGTCATTTTCAGTAAGAGTCTCTTCTTCAAGGGTCTGCCTTATCTGCTCTTCCCTAGAATCCTTCTGGATCTCTAGTTGGTATACGAGTTTCATTGCAATTTCCCTGGCTGCCCTTCTTCCCATTAACCTTGTACCTCCTAAATTAATCTCATTTATCTATATGTACCTGGTGGTAATATTCTATCCAACAAATTTCTTAAATAGTCCTTGTCTTTTGAAATCTTTTTTCCAATATAATAACCTATTAATACACATAATGCAATAAATATCGTCTGAAAAAAGCCTGCAACAAGTGTACATATTGCAAATAACAAACCAAATAAAGCACCGTTTATTTCACCAAAATGTGTTTTATAAAAATTGATTAACTTTTCCAAACTCATAATATGCTCTCCTATTCAACTCTAGATTTGTATCCCGTATATACATTTTCAACGGATATTTTCACATCGGTAACATTAATACCAGAAGTTTCTTCAACTGCCTTTTTCACCTTGCTTTGAAGCTCCTCCGATAGAGTTGGAATATGAATATCGGCTAAAACAACCGCCTTTATATATATAGAAACATCTTCTCCAAATTTACTAACATAAGCCTTTGTTTCCTTTATGCCATTAAGCTTCTTTGATGCCGACAAAGCTATATTTTCGATAGTATTTAAAGAGATTCTGATTTCTCCAATATTATTGGGTTTACAAATAGATTTTTTTTCTCGTTCACTTCTAACCCCTGAAAACAAAAATATTATACTCAGTGTAAAGAAAATCAATTCAACTATAAACATAAGAATATTTGAAGCTTTGTTCGGTAATACATTATCAATAATGTGCTTTGTTGTGCTTTCAAATATTCCATGGTTCAGAGTCATAGCCATTAACATCACAGACACTACTGTCAAACAAAAAGCATAAATTGCCAAAATAGTTCTAAAGATAATATTCATAAGTCACCTCTTCACACTTTTCTTTTGTAATCAAAAAACCCTAATACTACAATTGTTTATTAAAACCCAAACTTTTATACTTCCTTTTTGAATATGTATTAAAAATGTTAACTTATATAAATTTCTTCTATACTTCAACTATATTATATTTTATTTTTGGGAAAAAATAAACCCTATTGACAAAAGTATTATAGGAATTGTTTTTGAAGTACTTTATAAATCTTATTCTCCTCTAAAACATGAATCGCGAACCCAATAATTAAGGCTAATTCTGTCATTAGAGAAATAAATATTAATATTAAAAATAACCAAACCTCTATATTCTACCGGAACCATAGCATCAGTTTACATATTTATGGTAATGTATGATATTATCATAACCCAACTTTTGTTACAACTCAATATTCTTTACTAAAAACACTCATATTTATTAACTGTTAATATTTATAACAAAATGGCCGATAAATAAATATAATCAGCAAAAAAGGAAGGAGATAGCTATGAAAAAAACAAATCTTAACATTCTACCATTCTTAGCAATTTGCTTTTCTGTATTTTTTCTCATTTTACTCTTTACTACATTTAATCCAACCATATTATCGGCTTCCACTTTGACTGCTGAACGTGCCGATTACCATTCAGATACTCAGATTAATCTTAGATGGGTAATGACAGCTAATGCAGTGGAATACGAAATCTTTAGAAATGGAATTTCTATTGATATCATTAATGACGTAGACTTAGAAAGAAATTATCATGTTTATATTGATACAAACTTAGTGCCTTCAACAACTTATCAATATTATATTGAAGCAAGAGATAGAAACAGCACAATAATATACACTTACCCCCTAGTTTCTATAGATACAAGCCAAATAAAAAAACCTTCAATTGTAGCAGCATATCTTGACATTAACAGCAATGAAGTTTTTATCTCATGGAAAAACGAGTCCCTTGCAAGTACTAAAGCCCTTGTTTATAACCGTACAACATCCCTAGTAGTTGCACAAACAGCATTTGACGAATCATCAATATCCTTTAGTGACACTGCCCTAAATCTAGGTACATCAAATGACTATTATTTAGTCCTAGAAGATGTGAACGGTAACCAATCTTTACCTTCAGAAAATATAAAAATTACTCCTATAGATCTACCTGAAATTCATGCTTCAATCAAGTCTGGCGTTACAACAATAACTTGGAATAGAGTCCCCCATTTAAATGAATATGTACTTGAAAGATCAGAATATACCGATGACCAATGGCTAGAATGGAAAGTTATAAAAAGCAATTTGCGAGAAAACACTTTAAAAGTAACTGACCAAACAGGTAGCATTATTCAATTTAGATATAGGTTAAGAATAGACACCGATAAATATAAAGGAGTTAGCAATATCTCAAACCCAATAAAGGTTTTGTCCCCTCCGACAGAATTAAATGTTCTATACCTTGAATCAGGAAAAATCGAACTGAGCTGGTCGAATCCTGAAAATCCTGATTATACAATAAGAATTGAAAGGCGAAGCAATTCTGAACGATATATAACTATTGCTACTGTCGATAAAAATATAAATTCATATATAGACACCTATCAAATTAAAGATAACACTAGTTATAGCTACAGAATAACCGCTATTGATCCTTATGGAAATACTGCCTATTCGGAAATATCAGCATATTCGGGCATACCATTGTCTCCAAGAAACCTATCTGTCTATATTTATGAAAATAAAGTTGAATTAATCTGGGAAGATACTTCAAATAACGAAAGCGGTTTTATAGTCGAAAGAAGGATTAATTTCGGTGATTATGTCGAAATTGCAGATCTCAACGAAAATACATGTTCTTATATTGATCATAATAGATCTTATCTATCAAATTCAGATACATGTACATATAGAGTAATTTCATATAATGCCTCTGGCAAATCAAGAAATTATACAAATGATGTTATTGTATTGCCCTATAGCCAAATACCTAACAACTTATATCCCCTAATCACAAACATTTCATCAACATCCTCCGGTCAAGTCGAATTAACTTGGATTTCCTCAACTTATCAAACAATCATCGAAAGGAAAGAACCCTCTAAATCTAACTGGGAAATTATAGAAGCATTAGACCCTGGTATTTCTGAATTTACTGACGATAAATTACTTTCTAATACCGAATACAACTATAGAATAAGCTTCTTGCTAGATGATAATGTTTACCTTAGTAGTTCTTCTACTACGTTCACCTCAATCACTACAAATTCTAACTTGCCAAAAAACATCAAGATCAGCAGCGAAAATAGAAATACTATAAAAATATCTTGGAGTGTTTTAGAAAACTCATCAGACATTGTAATAATTGAAAGAAAAACTGTTTTAGGTACATTTATTCAAGTTGATGAAGTAAAACATCCAAAAAATGTGTGGTATGATTACAATTCCAATTCAATAAATAACACATATAGAATAAAAATCAGAAACGGCACAAACGAATCTATTTACTCACACGAATTATCTATTGATGATACAACTTTTTTTGATGATAGTCAAAAAAGCTTGTCCTTCGAACAATTATCAAATTCGGAGATCCTCTTAAAATGGTCAGATAATTCAAATCGTAAATCAGGATATTATGTAGAAGTCAAAAAGGATAACTCATGGCAAAAACTTGCAGTATTAGAGTCCAATTCCACCTCATATAGAGTAAAAGGATTACTCTTAAATACTGAATACATTTTTAGAGTTTCGGCTTTTGATGAAAGATATAACATCGTGGAATCAAGCAATGAAATTAAAGCTACACTTACAAACTCAACACCATCATTAATTGATCCAGAAATTTCAACCCTTACAAATAAAATCGAAAATATAGAAGTAAGAATACTAACTTCAAACCATTTAGTGATTAAGTGGCCTAAAGCCACAAATAATGATATCGATTTTTATTTGATCTTGCAAGAAAATGCTCGTAAGGAGTTTGTTGAGATAGGTAAAGTCAAAAACGAAGAAAGATTCCTGATAAAACATTTGAATCCTAATACAATATATAGATTTAAAATTGTAGGCTATAAAGACAACTTTGAAATTTCATCTTCTGATATTGTAAGTGTATCAACCTTAAGAAAAGTAACTTTTGACGATATATACAATGTACCTTGGGCGCAAGAGGCAATTGAAGCCTTAGCTAGCTGTAATATTATTAAAGGCAAATCCATATCATCAAATTTGTATGCACCTAATGATAATATAACCCGTGCCGAATTTGTGAATCTACTTATTAAGTCTATGGATATTAAACAAACACCTTATGGAAGCTATAGTGATGTACAACCACAACATTGGTACTATGAAAGTGTTATGATAGCTACAAATATTGGACTTGTATCAGCTACTGAAAACAACTTTTTCAAACCAAATGAAGCTATTAACAGAGAAGAAATAGCTGTTTTAACCTCAAAAGCACTTAAACTTATTGGAATTGCACCCGCTAATTATGATACCTCAATATTAAATAGCTTTAACGATAAAAATATAATAAGCAGCAATGCTCTAGATTCATTTGCCCTACTTTACAACGAAGGCATTATAAATGGTGTAAGTAGTAGCCAAATGGCTCCAAACAACCTCACTACAAGAGCTGAAGTTGCTGTGATTATATGTAAACTTCTCGAAAAAATATGGCTAGCCATTTAGATTCATTTAACTTGCAACTTAGTTTTGAATTTCCTTTTAAGCAACTCCAACAACACCTAAACAAGCAAACTGACCATAAATATGCTTTTTTCATATGAATGCTTTTTAATTATTTAATTTTAATAGATGAAATTTCTCGGTTATAAACTGAGAAATTTTATCTATTAACAAATCAGCACCCTACAAAAAACTCCACTTTCTGTTTTGGTCTTAGCCCTTCAAAAAGTGGAAGACTAATAATTTTATACAAAATTATCCAGAATTATTTTTATATATAATACTTCATTTCACCCTCGAAGTATCATCAGCAATCTCTCGTTTAGTATCTTTCTCTATATTCACACCTTGAACATGAATATTTATCTCAATCACATCAAGTCCGGTCATTGTCTCCACAGCGTTTTTAACTTTCTCCTGTATATCCCAGGAAACATCCGGAATCCTGCACCCATATTCAACTATAATATATAAATCTATGGCCGCCTCTTTTTCTCCAACCTCAACTTTTACTCCCTTTGATAAATTCTTACGTCCAAGGATTTCTGCAATTCCGCCGGCAATTCCACCACTCATTCCTGCAACACCGGGGACATCCATAGCAGCAACTCCCGCAATTATGGCAACTACTTCTTCAGATATTTTAACGTTTCCAATCTCTATGTTATTCCCTTGGACATTTTCTTCCATCGGATTTCCTCCTCGCTGCATCTTATAAAGCTTGATACACAGATATTATACCATTACAAGTAATTGATATCAACAAATTATGTATATTGACTACAACATCTTTTGCTATATCATTGTACTATTTATGAAACATGTTTGTCAAAAAGTTGGTCTTACATAAACATTACTTATTTCAGTATTTGCCTGCCTCGATGCAATATCTGCAATCTGTGTTGCTTCAATATCAGATAAGGTTTGTGCTTTTACAACTATGTCAAGACTTCCATCGTCAGCAATAAAAACCACTACATCACTATATCCTTTTTCTTTAATCAGTGTTTCTATAGCCATCTCTTTTTCAGACTTATCAATTAATGCTAAAATTTTCTCATTAGCTTGGGATTTAAGCTCTTTGCTTGCATTAGGATCCTTCGAAATATTTTCAAGCTCATCTTTATTCTTACCTCTTGTCTTATCCTTATCCATCTTTGCCTGTGCGAAAAATTCATTAGCCTGTTTTGAGGCCTGAACAGTCTTATTCTTATCATCTTTTTTATTATCTTTCTTGTCGGAATCTTCAGTTTTCTCTGCAACCTCACCGTCAAACAAAGCACTGTTATCTACATAAACTGCTTCACCAAGTCTCGGAACATCACTATCTGCTATTTCACTTACTAATATACTGCTTTTTTTGTAGCTGTATTGTAAATACCCTGCTATGACTATCATAAGAACTAGTGACAAAACTACAATTTGCTTTCTTTTAAAAACCATCATCAAAAATCCCCCTTAATTTTTTCAGTTTTTTATAATATATATTGCAAATTTGTCTTATTTATATCTATTTTTCTAAATTTTGTTCAACTTTCACCCTCCCTTTCTTTCAAAAACCTGAATTTTATGTATAGGTATATTAAGAAGAACTTTTACTGCATTAACTAAAGACTCTTTTACCAGTGTGTCACTAGCACCATCGGCTACTACCACCACCCCTTTAACCTCCGGCATAAGTTCTTTAAGAATTATTGGCTTTTGTACGCCGTTCCCGCTATCTTCATAAGCAATCTGACTTTCATAGGAACTTTGATCAATTTTTCTTGTTCCCCCATTGCTGTCCTTTTCATCCGTCAGTTCATCATTTTTCTTTATATCCGAATAAGGAACAATTTCTCTACCCGAGGAGTAGGTTACCAATACATCAACTTTTCCTGCCCCATTTATTTGTGAAAGTATATGCTCTATATTTTTCTCTATTTCAGTCCTTTCAGTATTTACACCTACTACAGAAACGTCTTTCACATCCTCAACCGTTTTGTTGTCAACACTCTTTCCGGTATTATCATTTTTGGGCTTATCCTTTTCCCCAAAGAGTGTACTACCGGCAATAATGATAATAACGCCGATAATTATTAGAATTATTAGGTTTTCACCCATTTTATTGTTCTTTTCACTCTTAAGCAGCTTTTTAAAATATTCCATTAGTTTTTTGATCTTATCCATTTTATCCTCCCCCAATTTTTCTAAGGTGATTTTAAAAACCCCAGTCTTTACTTGAAAAGGTAGTATTAAATTACATCCTTATAGACATCACTATGTTTTCCTTTTGTATACTTAGTACGTTTTCAATTTTACTTTCGATCTGTTGCTTTAGCTCTTTATCAATTTCAACCTCGTATTCTTCTTCACTCTCCTGTCTTTTTTCTTTGCCCACTATGACTTTATCTATACCTTTAACAGGCGTAATACTTTTCGTTTTTTCCTCAGCTTCCCCAAGCTTCAATTCAAGATAAACCTTCCTAACTTCCCCAAAGCTTTCATCCGTATAATCATCGTTTATAATCACATCAGCCTTTACCTCAAGTACTCCCTCTATGTCTGTTACCAATCCTTCAAGTTGGCTTATAATTTTATTTGTATATACATTGGTAATCTGTCTTGTTTGCTCCTCTTTCATCGCTTGACTCCTTACCATAATCTCCCTTTTATCAATAAAATTACTACTTGAAATCTGATATTCTTCAAGATTTATTCCCTTTTGAAACAGCCCTAACACCGGATTTATCAATGCAATAACAAGGATGATACCCGATACTAAATTTATCATTTTTTTCATCCTGCCCGAGGGTAAAAGCATTTCCAAAAGTACAATTAAAATTACAAGAGTTACAATATTTAAACACCAGTCTTTTAAAAACTCAATCATTTTATCACCTCATCATAGCACTTAAATTGCTCGCAGTAATCAAAGTTGTCACCGTTATTAGAAACATAAAAGCCACTGAAGCTACTATTCCGAGAATATAAGTCATCGAACCCGATACCTCTCCAATACATTTTACAATCCTATTTTCCGCCACAGGTTCTAGAAAAACACATGCTAGCTTGTACAAAGCTATAATAGCTAACATCTTTAAAATTGGAATAAGACTTATTGACACTATTCCAAGCATAATTGCAACTCCCACTGCATTTTTTATAAGCAGTGTACATCCTACAACAGCATCGGCAGCATCGGCAAGATATTTTCCAGCGACAGGTATAAATGCACTTATAGCAAATTTGGCGGTTTTACTTGTCACACCATCAACCACTGCTCCTAGAGATCCTTGAAGAGATACTACTGCAACAAATAATGTAAGAATTAGACCTAAAGACCATGTGGTGATGTTTTTCAAAAAAGCCGCAAGCCTCGCAACCTGCACTTTATCCGAAACATTATTGACTATGGATATTACTGTTGAAAGTATTATGAGCGGAACAAAAACGGTTTTAATTATTGTGGCTGTAAATTGCACGATCATTATTAGTACAGGCTGTAAAACTCCTCCTGAAGTAATATTGCCCCCTGAAATCAATAAGGTTATAAGTACAGGTATAGAGATGTACATGAAATTCACCATAGCATCAATTATTTCAACACCTGCCTTAAGTGCACTATTAAAGCTAACCATCAATACAGAAACCAAAACAATATAGCACACATAGAAAGCAAGTTCTCCTACGCTTTTACTCATAAAAGATGACTGAAGGTTCTTAAGAACTGCACAAATTATTACTAAAACTACTAGTTTAATCAGTATATCAATATTTGAATATACCTCTTTAAACAAAAACATTAAAACTCTGTTAAAAATACTTGCAATATCGAACTTAAATTCTCCCTTAGCAACGTCCTTTATCAGGTTTTCCGGATCATAATCGGGCAATATTTCATAGAATTCTTCATTCATTGTTTTTTTTAGTTTGTCTTCAATAGAATTAATTTCTTGGGATTGTGCCTGTTCTTCTATTATTTCATGCTCAGTAATCTCTCTAGAGCTTATTTGTATGGGAAATGAAATACACAATATTAATAACGATATATATATGACTATTATTTTCTTCACAGTGTAAATATGTAGTCTTTTGTTCTCTCTAATCATTTTATCCCCGTCCGTTCACACTTTTTGATTGCCTTATGGCATAATTCTTATAATCAAATCCAATAATGATGTTATTATCGGAACCGCTAACACAACAATAAACACTTTCCCTGCCAACTCAACTTTAGAAGCAATTGCACCTTCGCCTGCGTCCTTGCACACCTCTGCTCCAAATTCTGCAATATATGCTATTCCAACAATTTTAAGCAGTGTTGAAATATATATAGTATCTATATTTACTTTTTGAGCATAGCTGTTTAAAAGCTCTATTACAGCGGTTACCTTGCCCAAGATCATAGCAAACACTATTATCCCTGCTGCAATACTTATCTGTATTGCAATCTCAGGTCTCTGCCCTTTAATAACTGCTATAATTACTGTTGCTATAATTGCCAATCCAATTATCTGAAGTATATCCATTGTAACCATCCTTAATTTAAAACTGAAACAACGCCTTTACAGTATCAAATAAATTTACTATTTCCTTCACTATCATCATAAGTACAACTATTAGTCCCGCAAGTGTTGTCATCATTGCCTGCTCATCTCTTCCCGACTTGTTAAGCAGAGCATTTAATACTGAAACCAGTATTCCTATAGCTGCTATCTTAAAAATCAATTCAATATCCATAAGCATTATTTCCCCTCTTGTTTTTTAGGTGATTTTATAAGAACTTTTCTGTACAAGTTATATATATTCAGAGAAACTTTCTATTTAGAACAATAAAATAATTATTGCCAAACCACCTAACACTCCAAGATTCTTAAACATGCTTTCATTCTTGTCTTTCAACTCTTCGGCCTTTTGTTCCTGAATTTTCAACTGACTTACAGTAAGACGAATATTTTTTATCTGTCCCTCTAAATCAGAGCTTCCAAGCATTTTACCGAAGGAAATAATTATACTCCTGTCTTCAGTATTTAAATTTGTCTTGGTGATATTCTCCTCAACAGCCTTTGTCCAAGCTTCACAAGCACAAAATCCCTCTTCAAGGTTTTTGACCGTTGCTTCAAAGAAAATACCTACACTACTATCTGTGCAACTGCATACTTTTAGAAAGGCCTCTTCTAAAATATTTGATAAAAAACTTATTTCATTTTCAAATATCTGAAGTAATGTTTGAAAAACCTTAAGTTCTTCCGGTCTTTTAGCATAAGTCTTTGCATGAGAATATCCTAAGAGACTACAGGATACTAGAACAATCAAGCTACCTACAATTTTTAACAGCATAGCTCACACCCTCCTATACAAAAACTTCATATTGCTGCCGTCTATCACCTCTTCTAAAGTCCCCGGCCCCTCTTTTGAGCTCAATACCACTAATCTGTCGAAAACTTTCTCTTCGAACATGCTTAGTACTTCTTTACGCAACTTTAATTGTGAAATATTAAACCCATGAGCTGTTGTAATAATCTTCACTCCTGCATTAATCACTTGCATTAGAGCATCCTTATCTCCAGTGCTCCCTATTTCATCTGTAATAATAACTTCCGGGGACATAGACCTAAGTAGCATAGACATTCCAAGTTGCTTAGGACAAGCATCCAGCACATCCGTTCTGACTCCTACTCCTTTTTGAGGTGAGCCTTTAAAACATGCAGCAATTTCCGATCGCTCGTCCACTACTCCCACCTTGAGACCCTTTAGACCAATTTGAGCAACACCATCACTGATATTTCTTGTAATATCCCTCAGTATTGTAGTTTTTCCGCATTTTGGCGGTGAAATGATAAGTGTATTATAAACATCATTTTCACCTTGTACTATGTAATTGAGAATTTTCCTCGAACAACCATTAACTTCTCTAGAAATTCTTATATTAAGACCGGAAATATCTTTCAAATTCTTTATTTCTGTCCCATCTAATACTGCCTTTCCTGTTATACCTACCCTATGTCCGCCTCTTAGCGTAATATATCCGTTTCGTATTTCATCTTGAAAGGCATATATTGAATTTTCACTTATTAATTCTAATGTTTTTATTATCTGTTCCTGGGTTACAAACACTGAATTTTCGGGTCTAGACCTCAACTCTCCTGATGAATTCAGAAAAAAGTTTCCCTTATAACTCTGAATCATTACCGGTCGATTAACTCTAAACCTTATTTCCTCTGTGTACATCAAATCCTTTATAGGTACCTTTCTTATTACATTTCTTAAATCCGGTGAAATGAATCTCAAAATTTCCCTTTCGAGATTATCAACTTCCTCCATTTTAAAAACTTGCTTGTCATTAGTAATCATTAAGCACTCCTCCTAAAAAAGCATAATTTCTTCCGAAGTAAGTAGTCTGTAGCGTACACTTAATAAATTCTGTGGCGTACACTTAATAAATATTATAATTTGTCCAATTCTATGCTAAAAATAATACAAAAAAAGTGCCGTTCACCACTAATTAGTAGTTTACGGCACTTGTTTTTTACTTAATAAGTAATATTACTCATCATTGTCATGACCACAACATTCATCACAATCGCAGTCCCATTCAACGGCTACATCCTTTCCACAATGTGGACACTCAAAAGATTCTGCTTCATCATCTAGCATATCCTCTTCAAGATAGATTATCTCACTACAATGCGGACATTCAACTTCTGCTAGTATTCCATCATCATCTTCTTCACAATCAAAAAGGATTCTTTCCACCTCTGCAAGATCTTCATCCATATTGTCTACTTGATCACCAAGTTGTTCTTGAACTTCTTCAATATCATCGATAGCAAGAGCCATATCATCCAAAACATCAATTATGGAGCTCAATAGTTTGCCCTCGTTTGTTGCATCACTAATCTTCATACCTTCTGCTAACCCCTTCAGGTATGCGACTCTCTCTTTTATAAAGCTCATAGTTTTCTCTCCTTTACATTGTATTAGTAAGTAATAATATTATATTAACTTTGCTTCAAGGACTTATATATAACACGATGGACATCGATCTTTAATACAGTTTTGAAACAATATCATAGTCTTCCAACTTACTGTTATATTATACCCACTAAACTCTTTCCATATACTCCCCTGTACGAGTATCTATTCTTATAACATCACCTGAATCAACAAATAAAGGAACTTTAATTACTGCTCCTGTTTCGACTGTTGCAGGCTTTGTAGCTCCTGTGGCAGTATCACCTTTGAAGCCTGGCTCTGTTTCTATTATCTTTAACTCAACAAATGTAGGTGGCTCAATACCAAAAACATTTCCCTTATGAGACAATATTTTTACGATCTCATTTTCTTTTACAAACTTAAGAGCATCTCCAATTTTATCTTTTCCTAAAGGTATTTGCTCGAAAGACTCAGTATCCATGAAATGATAAAGATCATCATCACTGTAAAGAAACTGCATGTCCTTTCTTTCGATATGTGCCTTAGGCATTTTATCTGTCGGATTGAAAGTTCTTTCAACTGTAGCACCAGTTACAATATTTTTAAGCTTTGTTCTAACAAAAGCTGCTCCTTTACCTGGTTTAACATGCTGAAACTCAACTACTTGAAATATATTTCCGTCAAGCTCAAAAGTCACGCCGTTTCTAAAATCACCAGCAGAAATCATTAAATTATCCCTCCAAAAAATTAGTATATTGAAATCAATAAAAGCTTCGGTTCAATTCCTTCGCTTTTGACTTTCACTTAATCTTGAGACTAAGTTTATATTAAAATAAAATCAATCTAATTTCAAGCAAAAGTTTCTTTCTAAGAAAAATAATGCTAACACTCTCGATATTAAAAAGCTTCAATAGCACACGCCCAATATAGCTAGAGTATATTTGTAACATTTCAAATTAAATACTACAGTATTATCATTTCCTTTGTTGAAGCTGTCAAAACCATAGGTTTATCCTCATTAATAACAATCATATCCTCAATTCTTATTCCACCTAAACCACTAACATATATTCCAGGTTCAACCGTTACCACCATACCATTATTCATTTTTAATGAACCTAACTGAGACAATCTTGGATCCTCATGGATTTCAAGCCCTACTCCATGTCCTAAACTATGACCGAAATGCTCACCATAACCTGCATCTGATATTATATTTCTTGCTATGCTGTCAATCTCACTACCTGTCAAATTCTTTACAGCACCCTCAACTCCAGCTTTTTGTGCTTTTAAAACAATTTCGTATATTTGTTTCAATTCTTCTTTCGGTTGCCCCACAAAAACCGTCCTTGTCATATCGGAGCAGTAATCCTTATAAATCGCCCCAAAATCCAGAGTAACAGCATCTCCAATTTCAATAATCTTATGGGAAGCTACTCCATGGGGAAGACTTGATCTCAATCCCGAGGCAACAATTGTATCAAAGGATGGTCCCCTCGCTCCCTGGACCTTTATATAATATTCAAGCTCCGCAGCAACTTCCGTTTCGCTCACACCGGGTTTGATATATTTTAACACATGAGAAAATGCTTCATCCGCAATTCTTACAGCCTCTCTTATCACTTGAATTTCTTCAGAATCCTTAATTAGTCTTAAAAACTCAATAGCTCTACCTAGAGGTAAAAGTTTAGATATACTTAGCTTTTTTAACAGGTCATCATAGTTTTTATAAGTAAGGTAGTCTTCTTCAAAACCAAGATTCTTTATATTATTCGATGAAACCAAATCATTCAAAGTTACCGTCAAGCTACCCTGATATTGAATAACATCAAATAATTGAGCCTCTTCTTTTGCTTGTTCGACGTATCTGAAATCAGTAACAAGTATCGCTTTATCATGAGTAATTAACAAATTCGCAAAGGTACCAGTAAAGTTGGACATGTATATGTAGTTTTCCCTTTTTGCAATTAAGGCACCGTCTAAACCCTTTTGCGAAAGTTTACTGCGAAGTTCTTTAAGTCTTCTTTGAATTTGATTTTTATCAGCCATTTTTATCACCTTTAATATATTTTATTACTATAACATTGCTGCCGCGTTCAATCCTAAAATATAGCTGTTACTTCCGAAGCCGCATATTTGTCCCACACAAACCGGTGCAATAACAGAGTGACTTCTGAATTCTTCCCTTGCGTGTATATTGGAAAGATGAATCTCAATTGTTGGTATTTCCACAGCTTTTATTGCATCTCTTATAGCTATACTATAATGAGTATACGCACCGGGATTGATAACAATAACATCCACGGTTCCCCTTACCGCATGAATTTTGTCAATAATTTCACCCTCGTGGTTAGTTTGAATAAACTCCACCTCAATATTAAGCTTTGCCGCCTCAGCATTTGTTCTCTTTGCTATATCCTCTAATGTTTCCATACCATATACAGCTTTTTCCCTAGTACCTAGAAGATTTAAGTTTGGACCATTTAGTATTAATACTTTTTTCATATTCTATCCCCCCACCCGTTCGTATACTTTTTTTAGTTTTAACGCATCTTCTGCCATGTTACCTCTTGACTCACATATTATAACCGGCTCCATATTTTTTATATATAAAGCTTCAGCCAAAGGTTCAAAATCAGGACCAAACTGAACATCATCCAACGTCCAATGCTTCTTTTCTCCACCTTTGGTGAACTCAATTCTGCTAAAATGGCAGTGTAGATTTTTAAGTCTGTCATAGCCTAAATTTTTCTCTATTTTTTCCAACACCTTCATAAAATCCTCTACCGAGTTCAGTATACCTTGTCCCCTAGCATGTATATGTCCAAAATCTACTGTAGGTATAAGTCTGTTATCAATTTTACATATTTCAATTATTTCTTCTAAAGACCCAAGCTGATTTTGCTTTCCTAGTACCTCAGGACATATAACTATATCATCAAGACCATTTTCTCTTGCTTCCTCCAAAACTTCTTTCATAACTGTTATCGCCATATTAAGAGCCCATTTTTTGTCCACCTTGCTATAAGATCCGGTGTGTACAACAATTCTTTTTGCTCCCATCCATTTTGCACAAGTCAAAGTCTCTAAAATATAACGTTTTGAATTAGCCCTCTTTTCTTCTTCCTCACTTGCCATATTTATATAATAAGGTGCGTGAATACTTAAGTATATATTATATTTCAATGCCTCATCACCGATATTTCTTGCTACAGCTTCACTTACCTTTACCCCTTTACTACACTGATACTCATAGGCATTTAGCCCCATAGCATTTAGCCAAGCTGGCATCTGAACAGAAGATTTATAACCCTGCTCATAAAAACTCTCCGAATTCCCTGAAGGCCCAAATCTTATCATTTACATCCACCTTTATATCTGGAATAGTAAAATTTCTTAAAAAAAATATATAAGCTTATTATATCTAAACTTATATACTTTTAAAACATAATATTTTATTAACAAAATTAAACTATTCCTATTTGAATCATAGAAGCTCACTTCAAACTGAAGCAAAAACTGCAATCAGTGTATTGTAGCTAACAAATGCTGACACGGCTACTCATGCCTCGGACTACGCTTGACAAGCACAGCAGCCTTTGTAATTGCTGATATTACATCTACTTCAAACTGTTGCCTTAAGGAGTTGATTTTAGAATAAAGCTCTCCTTTTTCACTCACAATGTATCTTGATGGCAAATCATTTAAGGCTATTGCAGCTATATCGAGAATACATTTCTCACAATTACAAACATTTATATCTTCTAAAACTTCATTAATTAGTGAAAATACTATTTCCTCCATATAGTTCTTAATCTGTGCCATATATTTTCCTCCTCATAAATCCTTACAGTGAGCTTTTTTCATACCTTTAATCGGTAAGGTCGTACTTTTCACACCCGTAGAATTTAATAATCCTATAAATTATATCGTACAAATTAGTAATTTAAATTATATATTTAATTCGCCTATCCTCTTAAAACCAAGGTGCTGATATAGAATTCTAAGATGTCCCAACCATAGAGATATGTTATAAACGTACCCATAACTATAAACGGACCAAAAGGAATAGTACTTCTCCTGTCTTTTACTTTTAAAATAATAAGAATAAAACTTATTAGACCCGCTAAGACTACTGATAGTAAAAGAGCTAACAAGGTCATTTTCCAACCAAGAAAAATCCCGATTGGTGCGAAAATTTTTATATCTCCACCGCCCATTGCCTCATCGGTCTTGTATATTATCATACCTATCAACCCAATAACCAAAAGAGTACCCGAACCTACAATCATCCCAACTATTGGATCCCACCATTGTCCTCCTCTGTAAATCTGCATCGGAAAAAAGATATTGTATATAATAATAATTGCACCTGCCGCAAGCCCTGTTACAACTAACTCATCGGGTATTATCTTGTGGTCTATGTCGATAAAAAACACAGCAATCAGAATTGACATAAGAAAAGCCGAGGCAAGTAAGTCTACTGAAAGCCCAAATTTATTGTATAAAAGTGCAAAAGTAAGTCCTGTCAGTAACTCGACTATAGCATATCTAGGTGATATTTTACTTCTGCAGTACCTACACTTACCCTTAAGAAATAACCAACTAAAAACAGGAACAAGATCAAATACTTTGAGCCTCTTTCCACAATTTCCACAATGGGATGGAGGATATGCGATATTCTCCTCCTTTGGTATACGGTAAATGCAAACGTTTAAAAAGGAACCTATAACTACCCCGACTACTGCAAAATAAACAAGCAAAACTATTTCCATTTTATTTTCCTCTTCTGTACATAGATTTTATTTATATTATATAAGATAAATACGTTTATGTAAAAAAGTTTGTAAACAATCGAATGCAAAATAGTTACAAGACTGAGTCCCGCCAGACTTGTAACTATCTTCTCACAAATCCACTTCAAAAAATACAATTATGAAGTCAAGAAAATTCGCTTACCTTATAACTTTTCTTGTTCTCTAAAAAACCCTATGGTTTCCTTAGCCATATATTAATATCTTTAGTATACTTTTAAAAAAATATTTTATAAGAACCTTAACCATTTGAAAATGTAATTTTTATCATTTCTTCAATGGTTGTTTTTCCATCTAAAACTAAAAATTTGGCATTTTCCTTTAGTGATTTCATACCGCTTTCAAAAGATAACTTTCTAAGTTCTTCCTCCGTACAGCCTTTATTTATAAGTTCTTTGTGCTTTTTGGTAAATATCATTATCTCAAATACACCTATTCTTCCCTTATAGCCTGTTTCGTTACATACAACACAGCCTTTTCCCTCATACACTTTGACAGGTCCATCCATTTCAAGGGTTACAAGCTCTTCATCGGTTGCATTACGTTCTTGTTTGCAGTTATAACACACTCTTCTTACAAGCCTTTGTGCAATCACGCCAACAAGAGAGGATGCGACTAAAAACGGTTCAACTCCCATGTCAATCAACCTTATAACCGTTCCAGGAGCATCATTAGCATGAAGAGCACTAAGTACCAAACGCCCTGTAATTGCCGCTCTAACTGCTATTTCAGCCGTTTCATTATCTCTTATCTCACCTAGCATTATAACGTTTGGATCCTGCCTAAGTATTGCTCTAAGTCCAGATGCAAAAGTCAAACCTGTCTTATAATTAACTTGAACATGGTTTACTCCTTCAACTAAACATTCGACGGGATCTTCAATAGTAATAATATTTATATTCTGTCTATTTATTTCATTCAATGCCGTATACAAAGTGGTGGATTTGCCGCTCCCTGTTGGACCTGTAACTAGTATCATTCCATGGGGATTCTTTAGCATTCTGTCAAACTTATCCTTATCCTCTAGAGTAAATCCAAGCTGATCTTTTGGCAGAATAAAAGCCTTTTTATCTGTAATTCTAATAACAATCTTCTCACCAAAAACAGTTGGTAAAGCTGACACTCTAAGATCAAATTCCTTTCCATCTACCTTAACCGCTAACCTTCCGTCTTGTGGGGACCACTTATCAGTAATATTCATACCAGAAATAATCTTTATACGTGTAGAAAGTGCATTCATTATATCTATTTCCGTCTTCATTGCTTCGTGCATTTCCCCATCTGTTCTAAACCTAATTTTAACATATTGTGAAAAAGGCTCAATATGTATATCGCTAGCTCCGTTTCTAACTGCTTTTTCAATAATTGAATTTAGAAGCTTAGCTGCGGGTGCACTATTAACTTCTTCGTTTAATTGATCAACATTGTCTGAATTTATCTTTAGAGACACTCCACTTTCCTCTTTAAGCTCCTCCACTTCTTTTATGGCATGCTGCTCGCTGTAATGCTCTCTAATGGCTTTATTTATTTCTGAAGAGGATGCTAAAACAGGCTTAACATCTAAACCAGAATAAATGGCTACATCGTCTATAGCAAATACATTTAAAGGATCGCTCATAGCAACAGTAAGTATACCATTTTGTTGAAAAATAGGTATAATTTCGTATCTTCTTGCCAGTGATTCGGGAATCATAAGGCATGCAGCCTGATCTATATTATACTCCTCTAAATTTACATGGGGAATACCAAGCTGAAACTCAAGAACTTCAATAATACTTTCCTGAGTTACAACCCCCTCTGAAATAAGAACTTCACCCAATTTTTTACCGGTGATCTTCTGAACCTTCAAAGCCTTTTGCAATTGTTGCTCTGATACAAGTCCTGCTTCGAGGAGAAGGACACCAAGCCTTTTTCTAATCTGCTTTTTCATAATATCCACCTTATAAGGATATGTTTTAACTTACTTAAGTAATTATCGTCTTTATCAGAGTTTTGCTTTACTCTACATTTTTCCACTCGGTTTCAAGTATTATAGAAGTAAACATTTTACAACTTGCATTTTATTAATATGCAACAACCCTCTTATGGTATTATTTCGACCAATAGAGGGTTTACATATACTTAACTTTAAATAAATACTAGTCAATCGTTGAAAAAATTTGCTTTTGTTGGGTTGAAACTATAAATTTAATTAGTGAACTTAGAGCCCTTCGGGCGAAATTGCAAAATGCAAATTCCTATACTATATAAATTTACTAAAACACCTTACTTATTTAGAATTGATATAAAAGATTTGTAAATTTTCTTTAACTCCTCATCTGAGAACTTAACACCAGTCCATATTTCATAAGCATTTATACCTTGGTAAAACAGCATTCCCAAACCGTTAATTGCCTTACAACCCCTGTTTTCGGCATCAATGAGGAATTTTGTCTTAGTAGGATTATAAACCACATCATATACTATCTGTCCATTGAAGTACTCCATATCACTAACAAGCGATTCTTCAGTATGAGGTTCCATACCAACCGATGTTGTATTTATAATTATATCACTTTCTTCAAACGCCATCTTTAAGGTCTTATCTTCAAAATTGTAAACTTGAACTATCTCTCTTATATTTTCATTGACAACCTCAGCTAACTCTACCGACTTCTGAGTTGTACGATTTACTATGCTGATTTTCTCAGCACCATCCATTGCAATCTTAACAGCAATTGGTCTTGCAACCCCTCCTGCTCCGAGCATTACAACCTTCTTACCCTTAAAGCCTGTACCCGCTGATTCTTTAAAGGCCCTCAAAAAGCCTTCTCCATCAGTATTATAGCCATAAAGCCGACCTTCAATTTTTTTTACCGTGTTTATTGATCCCATCAATATAGCTTCTTTTGTATTGTCATCAATAAACTTCATAATTTCACGCTTGAACGGTATAGTCACATTAAAGCCAACAAAATCAACAGCTTTAAGAGCTTTTACCAAAACCCCAAGGTTTTCTTTTTCTATTTTTAACGGAACATACATTAAATCTAAACCTAGTAATTTGCTCAGTGAATTATGCAACTGGGGTGAAATAGAATGCTCGACAGGATTTCCGATTAATCCCAAAAGCCTGGTATTACCTGTAACACTATAATCAATATTCATAATGCCTCCTTATAGTAAACCTAAAAAATAAAAGATGATAATTAGGAAAACACAACTCCAAAATCTCTATTTTTCTTGTTCCAACAAGAATTTCTTGTACTTTGAAAGTATATATTTTTCTGCAATTCTTTTGACTCTAACATAGAAGATCTCCTTCTGGTCAATAGGATTAACAAGTATGGTAAACATATTTAATCTGTTCCCACCATATATATCGGTAAAAATCTGATCACCTATAACAGCTGTTTCTTCAATTTTTGTGTCCATTAGTCTCGCGGCCTTCATAAATGCCTTTTTCCCTGGCTTTGAGGCCTTATGAATTGCATAGAGTTTTAAATTTTCATTAAATTTAATTACCCTTTTTTCGGACGCATTAGATACAATACAGGCTTTAAATCCAGCTTCTTTCAATCTTTCAATCCATTCCACCGCATTTTGGTCAGCTTCTGCTACATGTTCAGGTACAAGAGTGTTGTCTATATCTAATATAAGACCTTTTATTTTTTTGGTTTTAAGCATATTTAGATCAACATCCTGGACTTTATTAACTTTAAGTTTTGGATAAAATTTTTCTATCATAGTTTCCTCCCTAGTTCATAAATAAGACGATTACCTTTATAATAGCAAATAAGATTATAACATAGCAATATAATAACACATATAAAATACCCTTATTGGGACTTTTTATATGTTATTTCTAGATTCTTTGTAAATTTTCTCAATCTATTTTGATAAAAGGCTGGATTTTTGAAATAAAAAGTAGCATAATATATATAAGATTTTTCTCCGTACTTATTTTGTACGATTTTAGAGGTATTACAACTTACAAACAATTTTCTATATATATTTTGAAAGGGGTTAACAATATGTCCTACCAAATTGCAATTGAAAAAACAAAAAGTCCAAAGCAAAAACCTGACCAAAACAATTTAGGTTTCGGTATATATTTTACAGATCACATGTTTACAATGGATTACACGGAAGGTAAAGGCTGGCACGATCCAAGAATCACACCTTATGCTCCGTTAAGTTTCGATCCTTCATGTATGGTATTTCACTACGGTCAGGCTATCTTTGAAGGTTTAAAGGCCTATAAGGGTGTAAACGGCGAAATTCTTCTTTTCAGACCAAAAAAGAATATGGAAAGAGTAAATATTTCAAATGATAGATTATGCATACCACCAATTGACGTTGACTTTGCTGTTGAAGCAGTAAAAGCTTTAGTAGAAGTTGAAAAAGATTGGATACCAGAAGCAGAAGGGACATCCCTTTATATTCGTCCGTTCATAATAGCAACTGATGCTAATCTTGGAGTTAGACCTTCCCATACATACAAATTTATGATAATACTCTCCCCTGTTGGAGCTTATTATAAAGAAGGTATTAATCCTGTAAAAATCTATGTAGAAAGCAATTATGTCCGTGCTGTAAAAGGCGGTATAGGTTTTGCTAAGACACCGGGCAACTATGCTTCAAGCTTAAAGGCTCAAATGGAAGCAAAGGAAAAGGGCTATACACAAGTTTTGTGGCTTGATGGATTAGAGAAAAAATACGTTGAAGAAGTAGGTACAATGAATGTATTCTTTAAAATAAATGGAGAAATTATTACTCCATCCCTAGAAGGTAGTATTTTAGCCGGAATAACGAGAACATCTACTATAGAACTACTAAATTCAATGGGTGTTAAAGTCACTGAACGAAGAATTTCCATTGCAGAGATTTTCGATGCCCATGCTAATGGTACGCTTGAAGAAGCTTTTGGAACGGGCACAGCTGCTGTTATATCTCCAATCGGAGAGCTTAATTGGGATGGAAAAGTGATTGAAATAAATAACGGTAAGATTGGTGAAATTTCTTCAAAAGTCTACGATACTATTACCGGAATTCAAAGCGGCAAACTAGAAGATAAGTTTGGTTGGACTGTTAAGATATAAACTTTTCGCTTTCTCTTTACATTTTGCAATAATAAAAAGGCGGAGGGGAATTTTAGTCCCCTTCGCTTTTTGTTACGCTCCTTAGAATGAAATGAAAGGAGCAAAAACGAAGGGGCTCGATGCCCCGTAGTTTTTATTACGCTCCTTGGAACGAAATGAAAGGAGTAAAAACAAAGGGACCCAATACCCCATAGTTTTTATTACGCTCCTTTCGAACCATGTAATATTTTTTGACTTTTGTAATATTTACAAAAATATCTTATAATATATATATGTAATATTAGTAAATATCCAAACAATACAAAACGGAGTTTTAACAAACAATATGAAAAAAAAGCTCAATATAAATAAAACTATACTTTCTATAATTATTTTAAATTTTATACACTTAAGCATACTTATTGGAGTTTTGGCATATACCGCTTTTTCAAATAAGTTTAATAAACCTGCTCCAACCTTCAATATAACTTACCTGTTTTTTTACTTAATGGTATTTACCATCTTATTTATAAACAGCTATATTACAATAAAAAATGCTATTGAGCTAACCGATTCAGTTTCTCAACACGAAGCCTTTAAAAGCTCCTTAAGTCAATTGGAAAGCCTAAACAAGACCCTTAGAGCTCAAAGACATGACTTCATGAATCATCTACAAGTTGTTTACAGCTTAATAGAAATGAAGGAATACAAAGATGCTGAAGAATACATTGAACAGGTTTATAATGACATACAAAAGGTTAGCAGGGTTTTAAAAACCACTAATGCAGCAATTAATGCTCTTCTTCAAGCAAAAATACTAGACTGTGAAAAAAGAAACATCAAAATAGAATTGAAGGTCACATCACAGTTAGACGGCTTTCAAGTACCATCTTGGAAAATGTGCCGTATACTTGGTAATATTATTGACAACTCAATATATGCCCTTGAAGAACTTGACGCCAACAGATTGTTGAAAATTAACATTTTTGAGGATTTACGAACCTTTGATTTTATAATCACAAACAACGGTCCTAATATCCCTCTAAACATAATAGATAAAATATTTGAAGCAGGTTTTTCTACAAAAGGAAGTAAGGGCGAAGGAATGGGGCTTTTCACCTCAAAAAGCATCATTGAAAGATATAACGGTAAAATATCCGTATCTAGCGAAGATTATACAACCTTTGAGATTAAATTCCCAAAAAATAAGGATGTTTAATTTAATCGATTCGAAAATACAACTGGTTAATTGGGGTTTTTAGAAAGCTGTTTTGCATTTTTCACCTCAAAAAAACAATGTTAATCTATCTAGAATCTTTTAGTTTGGACTATAAATATTGATTTGCGTTCTTTTAACACCTTAATCCATTAAAAATGACAATTGGGACTTAAAGATGTATAATATAGAGAATTGATATTTAAGTTATTATTTAAGTCGTTTATACTTAGAATATAAATTTAATTGAATACACAATTGTTGCTTCAATAATTTAAACCACAAGAAATTCATACTATTAATTAAAAAAGGGGGTGTTTATATGCCAGATTTAGTAGGTCTTTTTACTAGTTTTGATTTCTTATCAGCTGTACTTTTTATACTCGGCATTATATTGGTAATTATCGAAATGTTCAACCCCGGTTTTGGTGCACCCGGTATAACAGGAACTATTCTGCTCATACTAGGAATTATATCCGTGGCAAGAGATCCATATGATGTATTATATCTAATTATTATCATATTGGCTATTTTAGGTATTGCTCTTACTTTTGTACTTCACTCTGCTACTAAAGGCAGACTTTCAAAAACTCTAGTACTAACCGCTTCTTTGAACAAAGAACAGGGTTTTGAAGGAACAGAAGATTTAAAGTTTTTTCTAGGAAAAGAAGGTAAAGCAGTAACTATACTTCGTCCTGCAGGAACTGCAGATTTCGATGGCGTTAAACTAGATGTCGTTTCTGAATCGGAGTATATTCAAAAGGACGCTAAAATAAAAGTTATAAAAGTAGAAGGAAGAAGAATAGTTGTTAGAGAAACTAAATAACAACAAACTTTTTGTAATGCTTTTTCTACAAAAACTCTGCAATTTGCATTATAAAAATACACAATTGAAAGGGGTAATATTATGAACGATTTAAATCCATTATTAATTATCGTTGCCTTAGGAGCAATAATTCTATTTATTTCATTCTTTTTCTCATTTATTCCTGTAGGTCTTTGGATATCTGCCTTTGCTGCAAATGTACGTGTAGGTATCTTTACTCTTGTAGGTATGAGACTTAGAAGAGTTGTTCCATCAAGAATTGTTAATCCAGTGATCAAAGCTACAAAAGCAGGTATTGATGTTTCAATAAACAAACTTGAAGCCCACTATCTTGCAGGTGGTAATGTTGACAGAGTTGTAAATGCACTTATAGCTGCACAAAGAGCAAATATACCACTAGAATTTGAAAGAGCTGCTGCAATAGATTTGGCCGGCAGAGATGTTTTAGAAGCTGTTCAAATGAGTGTTAATCCAAAGGTAATAGAAACACCTATAATCGCTGCAATCGCTAAAGACGGTATTGAACTTAAGGCAAAAGCGAGAGTTACAGTTAGAGCAAATATAGATCGTTTGGTCGGTGGTGCCGGTGAACATACCATCATCGCCCGTGTTGGTGAAGGTGTCGTTACAACAGTTGGTTCCTCCGTAGATCACAAAGAGGTTTTAGAAAATCCTGATAATATATCAAAAACAGTGCTTAGTAAAGGTCTTGACTCTGGAACTGCCTTCGAGATATTGTCAATTGATATTGCTGATATAGATGTAGGTAGAAATATAGGTGCACAACTTCAAACAGACCAAGCAGAAGCTGATAAGAGAATAGCACAGGCAAAAGCTGAAGAAAGAAGAGCTATGGCTGTTGCAAGAGAACAGGAAATGCAAGCTATGGTTCAGGAAATGCGAGCAAAAGTTGTAGAAGCTGAATCGGAAGTTCCTAAAGCCATGGCAGCTGCACTACGCGAAGGTAAACTTGGAGTTATGGATTATTACAGTATGCAAAATGTTATTGCCGATACACAGATGAGGGATTCCATCGCAAAAGCTGGAAAACCTAATGTTTCAACAAAAGAACCTAAGTCTTAAGGAGTTGTATATTATGAGTGATTATAGGAACAACACTAATTATCCTCAAAACACACAAAGACCAAGACCTTATGCGAACAGGTCACCTGGAGGAAGATCTGTTTCCTCTGGTGCTCCCATAAACAGAGCTGCTCCTAACAGACCTCCGGTAAACAGGTCAACTGCTAACAGAACTAGGCAAAATAGACCTATTGAAGGAAGATCACCACAAAATACTTCTGCCCGTATAAGGGATATAATAAACAACAATACAAAACCGGAAGACATGAGTACAGAAGGTATTAGCATGGAAGGTTCTTTCGGTTCTGCCTCAACTCAAGTTAAAGAAAACCTTGGTGGTTTTAAAGAAGTTACTAGTACTGAGGAATCCATATATCAAGAAGCTTCAAATAATCAAAGATATAAAAATAACTTAAGCGATTTACTTAACTTGACAAATATGAACAGTAATGACATTTTAAAAGGAATTGTCCTTTCCGAAATTCTCGGTAAGCCAAAGGCTCTTAGAAGGGGGCGATGGTGAGCTTGAATTTCAGAGTACTAATAGCTGATGATGATAAAGGAATGAGACTTGTGCTAAAAAAAGTACTGTCAAAGGTTGAGGGCTTTGAGGTGATAGGTGAAGCAGAAGACGGAGATGCCGCCTTCTGCTTTTCCGAAGCTTATAAACCTGATGTGATTTTTATGGACGTCGAAATGCCCTTACTAAATGGCATAGAATGTGCAAAAAAAGTAATGGATATAAACCCCAAAACCATTATTATATTTGCAACAGCTCATGAAGAGTATATGTCGGATGCCTTTGAGGTATATGCTTTTGATTATCTTGTTAAGCCTTTTAAACTCGAAAGAATTAATCAAACCTTAGAAAGGATTAAAAGCCTGTCAGCCCATCTCAACGAACAGCCGCTAAAACAGATTGGTAAACCTAATAGGATTTTAGAAAAACTAGTTATCAAAAACAAAGATGGTATCAGTTTTATAGATATGAATGAAATTATACTCATCCAACGCGAAGAACGAAGTACTGCAATATATACAATGGATGACAAATATATAACCTCTGACAGTTTGAGCGACTTAGAAGAACGGCTAGACAGTTCAATCTTTTTTAGAAGTCATAAGTCATATATAATAAACCTTCTTATGATTCAGAAAATTTACTCTTACGGTCGTTGGACCTATGTACTTAAACTTAAAAATACCGATAAAGATGCTCTTCTAACCCATGAGCGTTATGAAAAACTTCAAAAAATATTTGAAAAATAGAAAAGTCATACTCTTCTATTTTTCAAATACAAACATTTTCTCCCATCTCTTCAAGTATTTGCTTGTTAAATCAACAATATATTCCTCCGATAAATAAATAGATTAATTTTTTCTTAAATTTTGTCTTTTTTACTCGAATTCCGTTAAACATATGTTAAAATATTCTTATACAGAAACTAAATAAAATAACCTATGCAATATTGAAACTACAAATCCCATCATGAAGCTTCGAAGCATAGGAACATTTTTTTACGATATAAAGCGTTTTAAAGACATTTGACCAATTTTTTTAATAAATTAATTCTATGCTTAGTTAGTGTAAGGGGAGAAGGAAATGAAGAACAAAAGAAAATCTAAAATCAATTTGAAAAAAAACATTATTATTTGGCTAAGTTCATTTGTAATAATAACAATTTCAGTCTTTGCTCTTAGCAAATTCGGATTATTAGGAAACGACAGCAGTGTTGCAAAAGATATATATGAAGGTATACCCTCTGAAAGCCAACCCACTATTGACCCCATTGAAATAACCAAAAAAAATGCTCACTATATACCAACACCATCCATACTACCAACACCTAGTGAGATAGATTACGATGCCATACCAGGACTTACAAACGAAATTACATACTCTAAGGAGCTTATTTCAAAAGGAAGCAAAAACATTCTATTCATCGGTTCGGATAGAGTATCCGGGCTATATGACACTATAGGAATTTTAAGTATTGACAAGGAAAACGAAAAGCTCAAGCTTATTATGATACCTAGAGATCTCTACATAAATTATAACGAAAAAGTAAGACACTATCTTTCCCTACACGGCAAAGTAAACAATGCGGCTTTTTACAAAATCAATGCTGCACATAATATTGGTCCTTATTTGAAATATGAGGGTAAATTCGAGCCTTACTCAATGAATTTTCTTGCCGATGTAATAAAAGAAAAATTCGGTATTGTTGTAGACGATTATGTAAGAATAAACCCCGACGGCTTTGTTAAACTTGTTGACCTCTTTGGAGGAGTTGATATTGATGTTCCCATCGATATGCACTATGATGACCCATTTCAAGATCTCTCCATACATTTGGATAAAGGTAGACAAACACTTAATGGTAAACAAGCAGAAGGCTTTGTTCGTTTCAGGCAGGGCTACGATGAAGAAGGTGAACTCTTTCAAATTGGAGACGTAGAAAGAAAAAACAATCAAATAAAATTTATTAAAGCCTTTATTAAGCAACATGGAACAATAACGAATATAGATAAAATTCCAGATCTCACCAAAACCCTTAATAAGAATTTAAAGCACAGCTTTGGCGTTGGCGATATCTTTACCTCCTATTTAGGACATGCTAAGGATGTAATAATCAAAAAATACGAAATTGAAAGTATAACCCTAACAGGTAAAAGTAAAATGCTCAATGGATCCTATTATTTATTTATTGAATAAGTTATTTATAGAAAGAATCTTATATATTTTATGTAATTTTAGAGGAGGAGGAATGGAGAAACTTGGTTTTCTTTCACTCCTCCTCCAAATCTGTTATTTAGCTCCATTACGCAAAATTATCTTGAAGCTCTCCCCTCAATATGTTAAAATTAGAATACAATAATTGGATTAATAATAAAAAGCCTTTTTGTGCAGATTAATATATATCTTGCATTACTTTATTGTTTATTAGGAGGTTTTTATGTATTCACATATCCATAAGTATAAATTAGAATCAAAAGAATTTAATGGTCATATTCATAGAATTCTCGGAACTTCAGATACTATGATAGGAATTGAAGCTTTTCATATTCATACATTTTTCGGTATATCTTCTTATAATGGTCATTCCCACTATTATACTGGCTATACTGGATTGCCAATTAAAACAGAAAACGGACATATTCATAAAATCGAAGGTGAACTTGATATTAATTCAGAACATTCTCATTTATTTAAAAGTTATACTGATGAAGAAATTCAATATATAGCTACTAATAAACTCTATAATTCGCATGTTTAAATTGTATATGGTTTGCTACCTAATTGTTCTATGGCTCATCTAAAAACGGCTAAAATAAATAATTCTTAAAAGTAACTGATTATAACCATTTTTTTTAATTACATCTTGCATTTTCTCTTTAAACCCTTTATTATTATATAGGATAGTGTATTAATACTTTATAAGTTATAAACAATGGTGTTTTATAAAGTTTATAGATGTTTTTGAAGAGCAAGGGCGTTTCAGATTTTATTGACACGCTCTTTTATTTAATCTTTCTGATGAGAATTCAATAAACATAACTTTATAATTTTGATATTTATAACCATATGTTTTTATTCGCCAATAAAGCATATGCAGGGTCACTTGTATTATGTAGATACTATTACTTTTAGTTAATTGTTAAATTTATATTTATTGAAAGGGGATTTTAAAATGTCAAAGGTGGAATCACATACCTATTCTCTTGTAGAATTATTCGGTTCTAGCGTTTTTAATGATGCAACTATGAGGGAACGCTTACCCAAGCCAACATACAAGGCCTTAAAGAAAACTATAGACGAGGGCACTCCCCTTCTTCCACAAGTAGCAGACGTTGTTGCAAATGCTATGAAAGATTGGGCTATTGAGAAAGGTGCAACACACTATTGTCATTGGTTTCAGCCTATGACAGGAATTACTGCCGAAAAACACGACTCCTTCATCTCTCCTACAGCGGACGGAAAAGTTTTAATGGAGTTTTCAGGTAAAGAGCTTGTTAAGGGTGAACCTGACGCTTCATCCTTTCCATCAGGAGGTCTTAGAGCAACCTTTGAAGCAAGAGGTTATACAGCCTGGGATTGCACTTCACCAGCCTTTGTCAAAGACAATACCTTATATATTCCCACTGCTTTCTGCTCTTACACAGGAGAAATACTAGACAAAAAAACACCTCTCTTAAGATCTATGGAAGTACTTTCTAATCAGGCACTTCGAATTTTAAGGCTGTTTGGAAATACTACAACAACAAAAATTATTACAACTGTTGGACCTGAACAGGAATATTTTATTGTTGACAAAAAACTTTTTGATAAACGTAAGGATCTAATCTTTACTGGTAGAACCTTATTTGGTGCTAAACCACCTAAAGGACAGGAAAAGGAAGATCATTATTACGGAACTCTCAAAGAGAGAATCTCAGAATTCATGAAAGAATTAGATCATGAGCTCTGGAAATTAGGTGTAGCATCCAAAACCAAACACAATGAAGCTGCACCTGCCCAACATGAATTAGCACCAATCTTTGGAACAACAAATGTCGCAACCGATCATAACCAGTTAATTATGGATACACTAAAGAAAGTCGCACTAAGGCATGGACTAGTATGTCTATTGCACGAAAAACCCTTTGCAGGAGTTAACGGTTCCGGAAAACACAATAATTGGTCAATGTGCACAGATGACGGTCAAAATCTTCTTGATCCAGGAAATACACCTCATGAAAATGCACAGTTCCTAGTATTCCTGTGTGCAGTTATAATGGCTGTAGATGAATATGCCGATTTGCTAAGAGTGTCTGCTGCAAATCCCGGCAATGACCATCGTCTCGGGGCAAACGAAGCACCACCTGCTATCATTTCCATCTTCTTAGGTGATCAACTTACAGATATACTCGAACAAATAGAAAAAGGCGGTGCAAAATCATCAATACAAAATGGAGAACTTAAAATAGGGGTTAACACATTGCCTACCTTACCAAAGGATGCAACCGACAGAAATAGGACTTCTCCCTTTGCTTTTACTGGAAATAAATTCGAATTCAGGATGGTTCCATCCTCTGACTCAGTTGCATGTCCAAACTATATTATTAATACAATAGTTGCCGAGGCTTTATGTAACATAGCTGACCGACTTGAAAAGGCTACAGACTTTAATATGGAGTTACAAGCCTTGCTAAAGGATATTGTATCAAACCACAAGAGGATTATTTTCAATGGCAACAGTTACTGTGAAGAGTGGGTAAAAGAAGCCGAAAGAAGAGGTCTTCCAAACCTAAAAACCACAGTTGATGCAATAGAGGCACTAGTTAAAGAAAAGAATATTAAACTATTTGAAAAACATGGTGTTCTAAACAAAACAGAGCTTCACTCCCGGTCTGAGATTTTGCTCGAAATATATATAAAAACAATAAATATTGAAGCTCATACAATGCTAGATATGGCTAAACGCCAAATACTGCCTGCTGTCATTAGTTTCACTAGGAATATTGCCTCTTCAATAACATCTATACAGGCTACGGGTTTGAGTGTAGATATTAGTGCACAAACTGAACTCCTACAAGAAGTGTCAGCACTATTAGCACAATTAAAAAAGAGTATTACAGCTCTAGAACAGGCTACTTCAGATGCCACCAATTTTTCCGGTAGCTCTTATGAGCATGCTGTAATGTACAGAGATATTGTCATTACAAAAATGAACGAATTGAGGCTGGTGGCTGATAAACTCGAAACAATAGTAGATGAAGAAATGTGGCCCTTCCCTACCTACAGCGAGTTATTGTATAATGTGTAATAGGCTTGTACAAGTTGCAAAACAGCCTACAGTTGTACATCCAATACTTTAAACCATAAACAAGATTAACTATAATGATCTTTATAACCACCTTCTATAATAAAGATACTACCTTATAGAAGGTGGTTATAATTATTAGTATTTGTGTGCATTTAGCTAACATAAAGTGTTTAATTTTCTCAAGTACCTTTAAATTCACTCTTCATAAGCTCACTGAAAATTTCACTCCAATGAGCATAATAAAAGCTATGTACTATCTATTTGGTACACAGCTTTCATCAACATCTAATAACAAATTCTAATAGTTCATTCCATATTCTAAAGCTTTAATCTCATCGGGAATCATATAATGCTTTTTCGCTGGCAGAGTCTTTTTCAAAGCTTCTTCAAAAGATTCCTTTGAAACAATATTCGTTGCTGCAATCAATTTTCCTAGTAAGACTATAGTAGCAAAAGTAGCATTGCCCATATCTAAAGCAGTTTTTGTTGCAGGTATTCTGTATATATCTACATCTTTTCTTTCAGGAACCTTTTCAACTAGTGAACTATCTATTATTATTACGCCCCCACTAGAAACCATTTTTTCAAATTTATCAAGAGAAGGACCATTCATAACAATAAGCGATGTAGCAATATTTATTATCGGTGAACCTACCGCTTCATCGGAAATAATTACACTACAGTTTGCCGTACCGCCCCTCATTTCAGGCCCATAGGAAGGGAGCCAGGATACATTCTTATTCTCTAACATTCCTGCATAGGCAAGAATTCTTCCCGCTGAAAGTATACCTTGTCCACCAAATCCAGCTATAATAATATCTTGATTTTTCATTTTAAATTACACCTCCAAATCCTTGCCTTTAAAATTACCCAAAGGATAAAAAGGTACCATTTTATCCTTTATCCATCCTAAGGCGTCTACCGGGTTCATTCCCCAGTTTGTCGGACAGGAGGACAATATTTCAACAATGCCAAAACCCAAATTAGCCCTTTGTACTTGTATTGCTTTTTTAATAGCCTTTTTTGCATTCATAATGTTCTTAACATCATGGGTAGAAACTCTTTCAACGAACACCGCTCCTTCTAAAGTAGACAACATCTCACAAACTTTTATCGGAAAACCGTGAACTTCAGGCTTTCTTCCAAAGGGTGAAGTCGTAGTAACCTGATTTATAAGGGTTGTGGGTGCCATCTGCCCCGATGTCATTCCATAAATAGCATTATTTACAAAGATAACAGTTATCTTTTCGCCCCTTGCAGCTGCATGAACTATTTCAGCAGTACCGATAGCCGCCAAGTCACCATCACCCTGATACGCAAAAACAACATTGTCTGGATTAGCTCTCTTGATACCTGTTGCAACCGCTGGTGCTCTTCCATGTGCTGCCTGAACCATATCACAATTGAAATACTCATAATTGTTATAGGTACATCCAACAGGAGACACACCTACAGTCGTACCTTCTATATCCAATTCATCTAAAACTTCTGCAATAAGCCTGTGGATAATACCATGGGTACATCCAGGGCAGTAATGCATTGACTTATCTATCAAAGCATGTGGTCTCTTAAAAACAGTAGCCATTTTAATTCCCCTTCTTACTTATTTAATATTTGCTTTATCTGATCTAAGATTTCCTGTTGGCTTGGAATCATTCCACCCATTCTACCGTAGAAATATACCGGTCTCTTACCATTGACAGAAAGTCTTACATCCTCGACCATCTGACCTGCATTTAATTCTACTGACAAAAACGCTTTCGGAACTTCTGCATATTTTTCAAATTCCTTTACAGGGAAAGGCCAAAGTGTAATAGGTCTAATCAAACCTACCTTTATTCCTTCCTTCTCAGCCATTTTAATAACATTATTAACTATTCTTGCAGTAGTACCAAAAGCGGTAACAATAATATCTGCATCCTCACAGTTATAACTTTCAACTCTTACTTCATTTTCTTCTATAAGCTTGTACTTTTCTTGAAGCTTTTTATTGTGCTGTTCTAGTACTTCAGGCTGAATATATATAGACTGAATTGTATTATGTTCTCTTTTCATACCTGTACCAGTAGTAGCCCAAGGCTTATCAACATTTACTATATTCTCTTGATCTTTAAACTCAACGGCCTCCATCATCTGCCCTAATACACCATCTCCCATAATCATGGTAAGCTGTCTGTATTTATCAGAAATATTAAAAGCCTCAACAGTTAGCTCATATAATTCTTGGACACTAGAAGGTGCCAAAACAACCATTTTGTAGTCACCGTGCCCTCCGCCTTTTACAGCTTGAAAATAATCACACTGTGCTGGTAAAATACCTCCAAGTCCAGGACCACAACGTACTATGTTAACAATAACAGCCGGAAGCTCAGCTCCTGCAGCATAGGAAATACCTTCTTGCTTTAAACTGATTCCAGGGCTTGAAGATGAAGTCATAACTCTAACTCCAGCACTTGCTGCACCATAAACCATATTTATTGCTGCTATTTCACTTTCTGCTTGAACAAAAGTACCACCAACCTCAGGCATTTTCTTTGCCATGTAATGTGCAATTTCAGTCTGAGGAGTGATAGGATACCCGAAATAATGCTTACAACCTGCTCTAATAGCTGCTTCAGCAATTACTTCATTACCTTTCATCAATAATTTTTCACCCATTTAACTAAGTCCCCCTACCTTTATCCATTTCAAAGAATGAATTCTATTTTTCAACCTCAATTACGCAATCAGGACAAATTGTTGCACAAAAAGCACATCCAATACATTTGTCCATATCCGATACACCAGCAGGATGAAATCCTTTCTGGTTTATCTTATCTTCTAACATTATAACAATATTTTTTGGACATACCGTTGTACATAACTTACATCCTTTACAACGGTCTTCATTAAATATTACCTTTGCCATTTAAATCCCCCATTACATTAGTGGTTTATATCATTTAATTTTTTGTTATTTTCACCGTTCTTATCGTGCTTTCTATTCTTCGACCAAAAGCTACTTCGTTTATTATAGAACTCTTTCTCCTTTTTTTCAAGTTTTTCTAAAAGTTCTAAGAAAACTTTTTCACTTTCATATCAATATAAATATTGGTCATTACAGAAGACTATAAATTGCCGTAGCTTAGTCTTTTCATTAAAGAAAACCTCGCTAATTCCAGGGCAATTTAATCAACTTTTTCAACGAAAAAAATTCAATATCAATTTCTTTCTCAACTCCGCCAACCAAATCAGCAAAACCGCTTACAAACCCAATGGGAATATTGAGTTTATCAGATATTCTCTTAATAGCACTGTGTCCTTCAATTACAACTTCCATATTGGTTTGGTCTAAAAGATTTGTATTGTTTATAAGTTTTGTAACTTTAAGTCCCGATGAGCTTTCTATTTCATAAATCATATGTTCTAATTTCTCATCCGTATCAGTCATAGGTCTCTTGGTGTTGACAACAAAGTACATACAATATCCCTGGTAAATAAGCTCGTCCTTATATCTTGCAAGAACTTTAGCTCCGAGATCATCTCCTCCTATGTCAAGAATCACATTGTAATCCTTTCTTTCAAATAAAGTATTTATTTCAGGAGGAAGTGCAGGAACATCAACATTTGTATTGGCATACATCGGTGTAATTACCCAAATACCTTTATTCTCAAGTTCACTTTTAGCATCGGCTGTGCGAAAATATGGGTTTACTATATCTAAATCAACAATTGCCACCTTTTTCGTTCTACTTGCAGAATTTAGGGCAAAGTTGACAGCTACCTCTGTCTTACCACTTCCAAAATGTCCTGTAAATATATTTATTCTTTCTTTTGACATTTGATTCTCCTTCATTTGTTTATCAAATCCTTTATAAGTTCTCTAAATATAATATGGATGTAGAATAAATATCTGCTGCTTCAAACCTCTTAGGAACCAAGTTAGATTTAGCAATAATCTATCCTTGTAAAAACATCTCGCTGTAAAAAAGCATTGCTATGCAAAAATGCAAAGAATCCTATTGAAATAGCTAGTGACCAGTTATTTTTTAGAAATCATATCACACACCTCAAAAAGGTGCTTTGCCATTATTAACGCTCGCTTCTGTGCTACTTCGTCACTTTCAGCTGGTTTTTTGGCACACACACCATGATGTCCACAGTCATCTTCAACATACCCATCGCCAATAACCATCATTCCGTGAACCATCATAATATCGTGAAGAGCCTTCATCGTTGTCTCTTGACCTCCATATTTTGATGCTCCAACAGTAACACCAGCTGCAACCTTGTTGTAAAAGGCTTTTTCTCCCCTAAGCTTTCTCGTCTTATCAAAGAAAGCTTTCATTTGCCCCGTCACTGTTCCAAAATAAGAAGGACTTCCAAACACCAACCCATCAGCTTTTCTCATTAATTCATAAGCTTCTTCAAGAGCTGTATCTTTATAACATACACCAGAACATGGATTGCTGCACACAGTACAAAAGCTGTGTTTTGCAGATTTTAAAAGTTCGGGTATTTCAAGTATCTTAGTCTCAGCTCCCATTTCTTTAAGCTTATCTAGGACTGTGTTCAGCAAAAACTTTGTATTCCCATTCTTATTTGGACTTCCGTTCAAACCTATAATTAACAATTAAATCACCTCAGAATATTATACCTGAATTATTCACGGTGATATGAAAATAAAATTTCACCCATCATTCTTTATTTTACAGTTCAAAATTTGGAAAAACAATAGTTTTGTGTACTAAAA